>BNJT01002489.1_pt1:0-247500 | contig 2437157 bp, 2391 predicted proteins | sample 8540491 | NCBI WGS metagenome assembly BNJT01 (sample SAMD00202455, study PRJDB9452) | human saliva metagenome | host: Homo sapiens | reverse complement strand
CCTTCCGGTAACAAGTTTTTGACTTTGTTGCAGTCCATAACCCCATCGTGCTCGCACAATGGTTTAGGCTCTTTCGGTTTCGCTCGCCACTACTCCCAAAATCGATTTTTCTTTCTCTTCCTCCGGCTACTTAGATGTTTCAGTTCACCGGGTTCCCTTCCATGGACTATTTTATTCACCCATGGATACTTAAGGTCTACTTAAGTGGGTTTCCCCATTCAGACATCTGCGGGTCACTGGATATTTGCTCCTGACCGCAGCTTTTCGCAGCTTATCACGTCTTTCATCGGCTCTTAGTGCCTAGGCATCCACCCTACGCTCTTTATGTTTAACCAACTCCTTTACTCTGCGGTGAGTAAAGTTCTCGATACTAGCGTGTATCTGTTGGTCTTCGGTTTGTTGTTTTTATTCGGATGAACTACTTTCGTAATTCATCACCTCGGATGTCTAAGATATTTGCTTAACTTTCGTTAAGACAAACTTCTTATTGATTGATATGCAATTTTCAAGGTACGATCTTGACTATGTATTCTATAGTCATCAAAATACTCGATCCTTCGATCAAATCCTTTGATGACTATAAAAGTCATCTCTTATAAAATTTGGCATCCACCTACTCTCCCATATCGTCTCCAATATAGTACCATCGGCCGTCAAAGGCTTAACCGTCGTGTTCGGGATGTGTACGGGTGTTTCCCTAAGACGCATCGACACCAAAAATATATTTTTTTCTTCCTCTTAATTAAAGACTAAACAGTACTCACAACCCCTACTTTCTTCCTTAGAAAGGAGGTGATCCAGCCGCACCTTCCGATACGGCTACCTTGTTACGACTTCACCCCAGTCATCCGCCCTGCCTTCGGCAGCTCCTCCCTTGCGGTTAGGTCACTGACTTCGGGCATTGCTGACTCCCATGGTGTGACGGGCGGTGTGTACAAGACCCGGGAACGTATTCACCGCAGCATGCTGATCTGCGATTACTAGCGATTCCGGCTTCATGCAGGCGAGTTGCAGCCTGCAATCCGAACTGAGACGTTATTTTTGAGATTTGCTTAAGCTCGCACTCTTGCTTCTCTTTGTTTGCGCCATTGTAGCACGTGTGTAGCCCAAATCATAAGGGGCATGATGATTTGACGTCATCCCCATCTTCCTCCGGATTATCTCCGTCTGTCTCCTTAGAGTCCCCATCTTACTGCTGGCTACTAAGGACAAGGGTTGCGCTCGTTGCGGGACTTAACCCAACATCTCACGACACGAGCTGACGACAACCATGCACCACCTGTGTCCGTTGTCCCGAGGGAAATACCCCGTTACGGGTACGTCAACGGCATGTCAAGACTTGGTAAGGTTCTTCGCGTTGCTTCGAATTAAACCACATGCTCCACCGCTTGTGCGGGTCCCCGTCAATTCCTTTGAGTTTCATTCTTGCGAACGTACTCCCCAGGTGGAATACTTATTGCGTTTGCGACGGCACCGAAAGGGTCATCCCTCCCGACACCTAGTATTCATCGTTTACTGCGTGGACTACCAGGGTATCTAATCCTGTTTGCTACCCACGCCTTCGAGCCTCAACGTCAGTTATCTTCCAGTAAGCCGCCTTCGCCTCCGGTGTTCCTCCCAATATCTACGCATTTCACCGCTACACTGGGAATTCCGCTTACCCCTCCGACACTCCAGCTTATAAGTTTCCAAAGCAACTCCGCAGTTGAGCTGCGGGATTTCACTTCAGACTTTATATGCCGTCTACGCTCCCTTTACACCCAGTAAATCCGGATAACGCTTGCCCCCTACGTATTACCGCGGCTGCTGGCACGTAGTTAGCCGGGGCTTCTTCCTTAACGGCTTGTCATTTTCTTCCGTTATCGATAGAGCTTTACATACCGAATACTTCTTCACTCACGCGGCGTCGCTGGATCAGGGTTGCCCCCATTGTCCAATATTCCCCACTGCTGCCTCCCGTAGGAGTTTGGGCCGTGTCTCAGTCCCAATGTGGCCGGTCATCCTCTCAGATCGGCTACCGATCGTCGGCTTGGTGAGCCTCTACCTCACCAACTACCTAATCAGACGCGGGTCCATCTTATACTGATAAATCTTTCAAATATCTCACATGCATGAAATATTTTTATACGGTATTAGCAGAAGTTTCCCTCTGTTATCCCCTTGTATAAGGCAGGTTACCCACGCGTTACTCACCCGTCCGCCACTAAGTTTGTACTTCCGTTGTCCGAAGACTCCTTCCGCACAAACTCCGTTCGACTTGCATGTGTTAAGCACGCCGCCAGCGTTCATCCTGAGCCAGGATCAAACTCTCATGTTAAAAGTTTTTCCTTGACCAAAATTACACTAGCAATTTTGTTTCCGAAATTTTTTCTGTTTTTAAAGGTTTTCATTCCTTGAAATTCTCTTTTGAATCATCATCATGATAATTCTCTCTTTAGAATTTTCAGGGTTGTGTGTACTGTTTAATCTTTAATTTTCAAGGTTCTTGTTTTTCACTGTCTTGCAACAGCTCGAATATATTATCATATTCTATAACTTAATGTCAAGCTTTTTTTTATAAAAAAGTTTTTTCATTAAGTAACGGAGAAAGAGGGATTTGAACCCTCGCGCCGGTTGTCCGACCTACACCCTTAGCAGGGGCGCCTCTTCGGCCTCTTGAGTATTTCTCCTTTTTGCCTTGCTGAAAGGCAAAACTAATTATATAGGATATATTAACGCTTGTCAATTACTTTATTAACTTTTTTATACGTATCCCTATATTATATATTTAAAATTAAGCAAATAATGATTTATCGGTAAGTTGGCAGCATAAACAATTATAATAGTTTGTGGTTATTAGTTTATAAAAAACTCCGTATAATTCAATCATACCCGCAACCCTTACTCAAAGCTTCGACAAATTCACACAGACTGCGGAACTCGCTTGTCCACCAAAAAACGGTGGACTGACGCTCAAACAAGTCCTCGTCTGTGGAATTTGTACCTCGCTTTATCAAAAGGGTTAACCGCTAAAAAGATTGAATTATAAGGAGTTTTTTTATTTCCCACCACGCCACTGTTAGAAAAGATTAGTGCTGTGTAGATATATTTATAATTGTTTATGTTACCAAAGGGGAAGGTGAGGGAAGGTGTGGCAGCGACTTTTATTCAAATCTTAAAAACAGTTGTTCATATAGGGGATGTAGCGTTATATAAAAGTGTGCCTACACCTTTCCCCTCCGCCGGTACCTTAGGCACATAAACCGTTAAACTATTTTGCCGAGGACAATCTGAGACCGCCGGTACTTGCTTTATCAAGCCCTCAGGCGAAGATAAAGCTTAGTACCGCTGCGAGGCGAAGTTAGCGAGAGCGTGTCCAAGGCAAGATATGTTTGTAACGGTTTATGTGATAGATAAACCATTATTGTTTATGTTACCAACTACTCTTCTTCCTTATATCGCACCTTTGCTATGCTTGCCACTCTGACATCGTTTTTCTTTATTGATATCTATAAGCTTTTACTCCAGAGGTATTTCTTCCTGACAAGGATATATCTTTTACACCTATCCTTATTATTATACCCTCACTGCTTATTATCAATATGTCCATATCTTCATCGACAAGCTTTGCACCTACAAGATTACCTGTTTTTTCTGTAATATTATGACACTTAACGCCCTGTATATTTCTGTGTTTTGTATCATATTCGGATAAATTGGTCCTCTTTCCTATACCGTATTCGGATATAGTAAGAAGCTCGTCACCCTGGGATGAGGTCTGCATTGCTATAAGTTCATCACCCTTAGATAGCTTTGCTCCCTTTACTCCTCTGGCATTTCTTCCTATGTTTCTGAGATCCTTTTCGCTGAATCTGACACATTTACCGAATTTACTTATAAGTAAAATATCATCATCTTTACTTGTGATTTTTACTTCTATAAGTTCATCGTCCTCGAGAAGATTTATAACTTTTAATCCGTTTCTTCTGATATTGGCAACTTCATTTATATCAAGTTTCTTTATAATACCGTGCTTCGTAGCCATAAAAAGATAACTGAGGTCTTTTTTATTATTTTCGGCTATTATTGCACTTATTTTTTCTTCCGACTTGAGATCTAGAAGATTTATAATTGCATTTCCTCTTGCGATCCTGCTTGCGTCAGGTATTTTATATGCCTTTATCTTATAAACTCTTCCCATATTGGTAAAGAAATATATATTCTTATGTGTAGTGGTAATTATTATATCTTCTATAAAGTCATCCTCTATAGTCTGCATGCCCTTGATTCCCTTGCCTCCTCTGTTTTGAGACTTGAAATTATCGGGACTCATCCTCTTTATATATCCGAGATTGGTCATGACCACTACCGTATCTTCATCTGCTATCAGATCTTCGTCTTCCATATTTTCATCATGACCGAAGATGGTTTTTCTGTCTGTGGCATATTTTTCCGATACGACACTTATCTCCTCCTTGATAAGAGCAAGAAGTTTATTGTTGTCTGAAAGAATTTCATTGTAGTATTTTATTTTTTCCATCAATTCAGCATATTCCGCTTCAAGCTTTTCTCTTTCGAGACCTGTAAGTGCTCTTAGTCTCATATCAACTATAGCAAAGGCTTGTGCTTCGCTAAGTTCGAATCTTTCCATAAGGCTTTGTCTTGCTACAGTTACATTCTCGCTTGCTCTGATCATTTTTATAACTTCATCTATGTTATCAAGAGCCTTAAGCAGACCTTCCAATATATGAGCTCTTTCTTTTGCTTTGTTAAGATCATAAAGAGTCCTTCTGGTGACCACTTCTTCCTGGTGCTTTAAATAATAATCAAGCATTTGCTTGATATTAAGTATCTTAGGCTCATTATTGACAAGAGAAAGCATGATCACACCGAATGTATCCTGTAGTTGCGTATGCTTATAAAGCCTGTTGAGAATTATATTTGGATTAACATCTCTTCTGAGCTCTATAACTACTCTCATTCCTTCACGGTTTGACTCGTCTCTAAGATCCGTAATGCCGTCCACTTTTTTATCTCTGACAAGTTCGGCTATTTTTTCGATAAGCTTTGCTTTATTAACAAGATAAGGAAGTTCTGTAATTATTATACGGTTTTTTCCGTTAGGCAAGGTTTCAATATTCGATATCGCTCTTACCTTTATCTTGCCTCTTCCGGTAGTATAGGCTTCTCTTATACCGGTTTTTCCCAGTATCATCGCACCTGTCGGAAAGTCAGGACCCTTTACTATATTTACTATATCGTCTATTGTAGTTTCTTTTTGCTCTATCCTGTTATCAATGATAAGTTTTATCGCATCTATAGTCTCTCTTAAGTTATGAGGAGGTATATTTGTAGCCATACCTACGGCTATACCCGTTGTTCCGTTTACCAAAAGATTCGGAAATCTTGCCGGCAATATTATCGGCTCTTTTTCAGTATCATCAAAATTCGGCACGAAATCCACCGTATCTTTGTTGATATCCGCAAGCATTTCCATAGCTATCTTACTGAGTCTTGCCTCGGTATATCTCATGGCTGCCGCAGAATCTCCGTCTACAGAACCGAAGTTTCCGTGACCGTCTACCAACGGACAGCGCATAGACCAATCCTGAGCCATATTTACCAATGCTCCGTATATTGAAGAGTCTCCGTGAGGGTGATACTTACCCATTGTATCACCGACTATACGTGCGCACTTTCTGTGAGGTTTATCAGGACCGTTATTAAGTTCTATCATTGAATACAGAATTCTTCTTTGTACCGGCTTTAATCCGTCTCTTATATCCGGAAGTGCTCTTGAAGCTATAACACTCATAGCATAGTCTATATATGACTTTTCCATAGTTTTCTTTAGGTCTATGTCATTTACCTTATCGAAAACATTTGCTTCCATTGAATTTTCCTCCTAGATATCAAGATTTTTCACATACTTGGCATTTTTTTCTATAAATGCTCTTCTGGGTTCTACTTCATCCCCCATAAGAGTATTAAATGTAAGGTCTATATCCGTTTTTCTTTCTTCGTCATATACCACTTTAAGCAAAACTCTTCTTTCGGGATCCATGGTGGTTTCCCAAAGCTGCTCCGCATCCATCTCGCCAAGACCTTTATATCTTTGAATTTTATTACTCTGGTCTCTTCCCACTTCACTTATTATTTTATTAAGCTCTTCATCACTGTAAGCGTACCAGGTTTTTTTGTTCTTTTCCAACTTATACAGTGGAGGCTGTGCAAGATATACATGCCCTTCTCTTATAAGTTCCGGCATGAATCTGTATATGAAAGTAAGCATCAGTGTTTCTATATGAGCTCCGTCCACATCGGCATCGGTCATTATTATTATCTTGTCATATCTGAGCTTTTCTATATCGAAATCTTCCTGTATGCCGGTACCGAAGGCTGTTATCATTGATTTTATCTCTGAATTACCGTAAACTCTGTCAAGCCTTGCCTTTTCCACATTAAGTATCTTTCCTCTCAGCGGAAGTATTGCCTGTGTATCCCTTCTTCTTGCGGTCTTTGCCGAGCCTCCCGCAGAGTCTCCCTCGACTATGAATATCTCACATTCCTTCGGGTTCTTACTTGAACAATCCGCAAGCTTTCCGGGCAGTGATATACTGTCAAGTGCGGACTTCCTTCTTGTCAGATCTCTTGCCTTTCTTGCAGCCGCTCTTGCTCTTTGTGCCATAAGCGCTTTATCACATATTACTTTTGCTATGCTCGGATTTTGTTCAAGAAAGTATGTCATTTGCTCGCTTACGATAGAATTGACAGCAAGCTGCGCTTCCGAGTTGCCAAGCTTTTGCTTGGTCTGTCCTTCAAACTGAGGATTTTCAACTTTTACCGAAACTATTGCAGTAAGACCTTCTCTGATATCTTCTCCGGAGAGGTTTTCTTCCGAGTCTTTTAAGAATTTATTCTTTCTGGCATAATCATTAAATGTCTTTGTAACGGCGTTCTTAAATCCGGTAAGATGAGTTCCTCCCTCGGGAGTATTTATATTGTTAACAAATGTGTATATATTGTCGGAATAGCTGCTGTTATGCTGCATGGCAACCTCGACCTGCACTCTTTCTTTGTTGCCTTCACAGTATATGACCTTATCGTATACCGCAGATTTACTGCTGTTTAAATATTCGATAAATTCCTTAATTCCACCCTCATAATGGAATTCTTCGCTCTGATTTTCTTCGCCCCTCAGGTCTCTCAAAATGATCTTAAGACCCTTTGTTAAAAAGGCTGTCTCCCTAAGTCTTGTCTTTAATGTATCATAATCAAATTCTTTAACCTCAAATATACTGTCATCAGGTAAGAATATAACTTCCGTTCCGTGATCTTCTTCGTTGCAATCACCTATTACAGAGAGTCCTTTTATGACATTGCCCTTTTCGAACTCCATATTATAAACTTTTTTATCTTTAAATACCCGTACACTTAAATTTTTAGACAAAGCATTGACAACAGAGGCACCTACACCATGCAATCCGCCAGATACTTTATATCCTCCGCCGCCAAACTTACCTCCGGCGTGAAGTATGGTAAATACTACTTCCAGTGCCGATTTACCCGCCTTTTTTTGCATATCTACGGGTATACCCCTGCCATCATCCCTTACTCTGATAGAGTTATCTGCATTTATATCAACTTCTATACAGGTACAAAAACCTGCCAAGGCCTCATCTACAGAATTGTCAACTATCTCATATACTAAATGGTGAAGACCTCTGTCAGATATAGATCCTATATACATACCGGGTCTTTTTCTTACAGCCTCTAATCCCTCCAAGATTTGGATCTGTGAAGCATCGTATGATGAGTTCATCTGTATTTCTCCTTTGCTTAAATAATCTTAGTAAATTCTTTTACCGAACTGACTTTTGCTTCTTTAACTTTCATAATGTTATCTATAGAAAAATTCTTATTTAACAGATCATCAATACCGGTGCTCGTTATTATAGTCTGTAAATGTTTTATAGATCTTATAAGTCTTTTTTGTCTGCTTACATCAAGTTCCGAAAAAACATCGTCAAGTAAAAGTATGGGATAATCATTGATACTCTTTTTAACAAGCTCTATCTCCGCAAGTTTCAAAGAAAGAGCCGCAGTTCTTTGTTGTCCCTGCGAGCCGTAATATTTAAGGTCTATATCCTTACCTGAATTTTTTATAAAAAAAGATATATCATCTCTGTGAGGACCAACCGATGTCATCTTGTATTTTATATCATTATCCCTTGTTTTTAAACCGCATTTTCGTATTGATCTATATCGATATTCATGTCATATTTTATATATAAGCTCTCTTTTTCTCCGGTGATGGAGCTGTGTATATCTTTTATGTAAATATTTAACTTTTCAATAAAGTCTTTTCTGTATTTTATGATTTCGCTGCCGTAGTGGATAAGTTGTATATCCCATATATCCAAACTTTGCAAAAGCTCATTTTTATCCGCATTAAAACTTATGTCCTTAAGGAGTTTGTTTCTTTGTGCCAATATCTTATTGTAATTTATTAAACTATCCACATATATTTTACTTAACTGACAAAGCTCCATATCTATAAATCTTCTTCTGTCAGCCGGACCTCTTTTTATAATATTGAGGTCTTCCGGAGAAAAGAACACGACATTCAACATACCGAACAGATCATTTATTTTCTTTATCGGTATTGCGTCTATCGCTATACCCTTTGCATGACTTTTTCTGAGGTGTATATCTATACGATGATCAACCTCATGTTTTTCGATATATATTTTAATATGTGCTTCTTCTTCTTCAAAATTAATAATTTCCTTATCCTTTGAACCTCTGTGGGATTTTGCGGTCGCCGACATATATATTGCTTCAAGTATATTGGTCTTGCCCTGTGCATTATCCCCATAAAGCAAGCTTGTTCCGCTTTTAAGGTCCAGATATAATTCCTTATAATTTCTATAATTTTTAAGTTCCAATGATTTTATAATCATGATCGTTATAAGTAAATACGTCGTTATTTCTAAGCTTCTTTCCTCTTCTGATCTCAACTTCACCGTTTACCTTAACATTGCCCTCTTTTATAAGGTATTTTGCTTCGGATCCCATGGATACTTCTCCGGTGAGTTTAAGAGCCTGCTCAAGTTTTATATATTCATCTTTTATGACTATCTCTTCCAAAATAAACGCCTTTCCTTTTTATTTATTCTATAAAGTTCACCGGCAATATTATATAAAGATAATTATTATCCATATCTCTTATATAACAAGGTGCCTTGGGATTACTGAAGAATATATCCGCCTTTTCGTCATCTATGACTTTTAGTGCATCTATCAAAAATTTAGGGTTGAACGCTATCACAAGATCGTCACCGGACTTGTTGCAATCTATGTCATTTTTCATCGATCCGAAAGATGATTTCATCCTAAGTTCCATATAAGAGTCATGCATATCCAAAATAATAGGCTTATGGTCATTTTCTCTTATAAGTATCATTGAACTGTCTATAGCATTGAGAAGTTTGATTCTGTTAACACTTATTTTAGTTTTATAATCCGAGGACAACATGTGCTCTATCTTGAAATATTCACCCTCAATAAGCCTTGATAATACGATAGTATCATCAAATTCAAATAATATATAATTATCCGCAAAATATATGTTGATCTCTTTTTCATTGTTTGAAGATATGATCCTTGCAAGCTCGGACAAGGTTTTTGAAGGAACTATGACCTTTGACCTGTCGTATTTTTCTTTTAATTTCACATTTCTTATTGATATTCTGTGGCCGTCTAAAGCTACGAACCTTGCAATATCTTCATTTATATCAAAAAGAACTCCGGACATCATTTTATTACTGTCATTTAATGATACCGAAAATATAGTTTGTCTTATAACTTCTTTTAATGTGAATTGATTTAACTTTATATGCTTATTTTTTTCTATCTTCGGAAGATAATTAAATTCTTCGGGATCGAATCCTTGTATTTTAAATACTGCATTATTTGAAGATATGATCGTATTGTAAGAATCATCACTTTCTATGGTTATATCATGATCTTGTGCATCAAGTTTTCTTACTATATCGTAGACTAATTTTGCGTCTAATGCTATCTTTCCTTTTTTAACTATATTTGCTAACGCTTTGGTCTCTATACCTATCTCAAGGTCTGAAGCGCTAAGGAGTACATTATCGGATGAAGCATCAAATAATATACATTCCATCAATGGATTTGTTGTTTTGCCGGATATAGCTTTAGAAACTATATTGATAGCATTAATAAGATGTTCTTTATTAAATATGAGTTTCATTTTTTTGCCTTTCATGACCGAATAAATAATATCAAAACAGATATACACAAATAAGCTCAATATTTTTTACATATCGGTGTAGCTTAGATCGTGTGCGAAATATCCGGTATATATATAATAATATTTAGTATTAGTAATAGTAGTAGCTGTTAATATGTTAAAAAGTGCTTCTAAACCAGTAAATACAGCAAACATTCATTTTATAACTGTGTTTATAAGCTGTAGAAAAACAGGCAATATACGTTAATTACTGTGGAGACAACTTCTTACTGATCACCTCTACAGTATTCTTGACCTCAGGGTTTTTCTTCATTTTATCCTCAATACTGTTGACAGCGTTCATAACTGTTGTGTGATCTTTTCCGCCGAATGCCGCTCCTATATTTTTAAGCGGTTCATCCGTAAGTCTTCTGCACAAATACATGGCTACATGCCTTGGATAAGTTATACTGGCTGCCCTTGTCTTCTTAAGCAAGTCCTCCATACTGATCTCAAAATGTTCAGAAACTATCTGCTTTATAAATTCCACATTTATAACACGAGGTTCATCCGGACTTATTAAGTCCTTAAGTGCTTCCTTGGCAAGTTCCAGATCTATATCTCTTTTCTCAAGTCTTCCCTTAGCCGAAACTTTATTGAGTGCACCCTCAAGTTGCCTTATATTTTCTTTTATATTGGTCGCAATATATTGCATCACTGCATTGTCTATATTAAGATTATCGGTTTCTTCCTTTTTCTGAGTATAGCCATCCTGGTCTCATAATCGGGAGGATTGATATCCACTATAAGGCCCGACTCAAATCTTGACTTAACTCTGTTTCCCAATGTTAAAAAGTCTTTAGGAGGTCTGTCGGAAGATATTACGATCTGCTTTTTATATTTGTATAAGTAGTCATTGAATGTATTGAAAAATTCTTCAAGAGTTCTTTCTTTTCCTATTATAAACTGTATATCATCTATAAGAAGCAAGTCATTTTGTCTGTATTTCTTTCTGAAATCATTCATGGAGAATTTATTTATGTTCGCTAAGGAGTCTATAAGCTCATTTGTAAATGTTTCGCTTGTTTCATATACTACCTTGGCTTTTTCATCGTTGGATAAAATAAAATGAGCTATGGATTGCATAAGATGGGTCTTACCCAGTCCCGAATCACCGTATATGAATAATGGGTTATAAATCTCTCCGGGACTTTCCGCTACAGCCAATGAAGCCGCATGAGCCATGGTATTGCTTTTACCGACAACGAAGTTATTGAAGGTATATTTTGAATTTAAGTTCGAATCATTGGTTTTGGACCTGTTAAGCAAGCTTCTTTTACTGTTGATGATAGAGGTTCTTTTGACTGCCTTTTTTATTTCTATTTTTACATCATATTTTTTGTTGGTCACATGCTCTATTGCTATGCTTAAAGGATGAGCATATTTTTTATTTACGATATTGCAAAACATCTTATCTCTGCCTATAAAGTAAAGTGTTTCACGTCCCTTCTCATCTTTTACTATTCTGTCTATTATAAGAGGTTTTATCCAGGTGTCATACGACAACTCCTCTGAAATATCAAATTTATCTATCAGGTATGATTTAACGTATACCCAATTGGATTTTATTAACTCTATCATGTCTTCCATCAGCATATATCTCCATAAAAAAGGTTTTAATACTCTAAATACAGTCATTTAAATATAGGATATAATTGTATCAAATAACACGTCATTATCAAGTAGATTAAGATGTGGATAATATTGTGTATACTGTGTAGAATCGTTGTTGATCACTGTGTATGAAATATGTTTTTAAATAAACATGTATAAAAATATCAACTTATAAAAAAATCATCAAATATGTGAAGATGTGAGATAAAGAGAGAAATCAAGGACTAAACAACAGCTTATTCACCGGAGTAAAATTTATATGTTAAAAATGTGGAAAAATAAAAGCATATATAATATAATAGGTCGGATAATAAAATAATAGCTTATAAAAATATTATCCACACACTTATCAACATTATGTGGATAATAAAATAAACTATATGTGAACATGCATCATATGTTGATATTGTTATTATCAAGGTTAATAAAAATACATTTAGGGAGGCAAGAAAGTGTCAGATACAAAGAATTATAAAAAAACCAAGAATATAGCTTTGCTTGCGGTTTTTGTTGCGATAATAATAATACAAACAGTTGTACCGTTTTTAGGGTTTATCCCATTGGGGGTGATCAATGCAACGATTATTCACATTACGGTGATAGTTGCTACACTGCTTTTAGGTCTTAAGTCCGGAATGTTTTTGGGATTTATATTCGGTTTATCAAGCTTACTTAAAAATACTTTTGCTCCTACATTGGTATCATTTTGTTTTTCTCCGTTCGTACCTTACGGTAATATAAAAAGTGTGTTTGTAAGTATAGTACCCAGGATAATGATAGCTGTCGTAAGTTATTATGCTTATAAACTTTTTGATAAATACATGAGTTCACACATTGCCCTTGTGCTTTCGGGTGCTATAGGGTCTTTGACCAATACGGTATTGGTGATGGGAAGCATATATTTACTGTTCGGAAAAGAATATTCAGAGGCAACGAATATAGGTATGAATTCACTTATCTATTCCATACTTACAATAGTAGCTACAAACGGATTGGCTGAAGCAATAGTTTCGGCGGTCATAACCTACGGACTTACAAGAGTGCTTAAGAAAATATATTAGTCTCAAAGTACTTATTTTCTTGACTTAAGAGCTTTATTTCTATATAATGTCATAGAATGTTTTCTGAATGTGGATTTTTAAGTAAAATGATAATCAACATCAAAACTTTAATAAAGTTATCACAAGCTCATTGACTTTTGACAATGTGCGGATCACAACAAATTTGAATACTGAAAAGGGGGTGCCTATCAATGAAGATGACATTTCAACCTAAGACAAGACAGAGAGCTAAGGTGCATGGTTTCAGATCCAGAATGAGCTCAGCGGGTGGAAGAAAAGTTTTAGCTGCAAGAAGAGCTAAGGGAAGAGTTAAGTTATCAGCTTAAATTACGATCTGTCGAAGATTACGAGGGATAGTCTTATGACTGTCCCTAATTTAGTTATATAAGGAGGAAGTACATGAAAAGATTCCCCTCATTAAAGTCAAGTAAAGAATTTGCAAGGGTATATAATAATTGCGATTCTTTTGCAAACAGAAATCTTGTAATGTATAAAAATAAAAACTCCTCGGATAAAAACAGAATAGGCATATCGGTTTCAAAAAAAGTAGGAAACAGTGTTACCAGACACAGACTTACAAGACTTATAAGAGAAATTTTCAGATCGAACTCCCTGTCTTTTGAAGGATATGATATAGTGGTGGTGATAAGGGTCGCAGCTGCGAATTGCGGCTATAAGGAACTTGAAAACTCTTATATAAAATTAATTAAACTACACAAAGACAAGATATAATTATGTTAAAAAAAGCAATAATTTCTTTAATAAGATTTTATCAAAAAAATATTTATCTCCGCTCAAGTGGAGAACACACTGTATATATACGCCGACCTGTTCGGAGTATGCTGTACAAGCCATAAGTAAGTACGGTATCATTAAAGGTATCATACTTTCCGTATGGAGAATTCTCAGATGTAACCCCTTTTTCCAAAGGCGGCTACGATCCCGTACCTTAAAAATTATTTTTTTAGGAGGAATATCCTTGGAACTTTTGTTTTTAACTAAGATAAATACACCTATTATCGGATGGGTAGCTGAAATACTGGGTGTGATTTTTGAACTTTATATTCAAATTGGGAATACAAAAATATAGGTTTTGCTATAATTATATTCACTATAATTATAAATATAATAATGCTGCCGATGACTATAAAACAGCAGGAAAGTTCTAAACTGATGGCAGTTATGCAGCCTGAGATAAAGGCTATACAAAACAAATATAAAGGTAAGACAGACAGTGAATCGGCTATGAGGATGAGGGCTGAAACTTCTGCGGTTTATGAAAAATACGGTACAAGCATGACGGGAGGATGTCTCCCTCTTTTGATACAGATGCCTATACTTTTGGCGTTGTACCAGGTAATATATAAAATACCGGCATACGTAGACAGTGTTAAGGTGGTATTCCAAAACATAGCCACACCTGTTATGGGTCAAGCCGGCTATATAGAAAAAATCACGGAGTTTGCAACAAAATACAAATTACCCGTTACAAAGATAGATTATACAAATGCAGGTAAATTGATAGATCTTTTATATAAATTCAATCCCGATGACTGGACAAAGTTTACAAGTGCGTTCAACTCTGACCAGATCACCGCAGCCGTTAACGAAAGCCTGCCTCATATAGTAAGTATGAACAGTTTTTTCGGTATAGATCTGTCAACTAATCCATGGCACGGTTTTACTCCTAATCTCGCCTGGATAATTCCTATACTTGCAGGTCTTACACAATGGTTATCAACAAGACTTATGAGTAACAATACGAATCCGGCCCAGTCTGATGCGGACGATCCCAACAATATGGCAAATCAAATGAAGGCAATGAACAATATTATGCCTTTGATGTCGGTGTATTTTTGCTTTATATTTCCGGCAGCTATCGGTATATATTGGATATCTTCAGCTACCGCACGTATAATACAGCAACTTGCGATAAATTCTTATTTGAATAAGATAGATATAGAAAAATTAATTGAAAGAAACCTTGAAAAGGCGAACGCAAAAAGAGCCAAGAAAGGTTTAGCTCCGAAGTCTATAGATAAGAAAGTATTGGAGCAGGCTAAGCATATCAACGATAAGGAAGATACTGAGGCTGAGGATAAAAAGCTTGAAGAAAAAAGAAGCTTAAATGCAAAACACATAAAGGATTCAACAGAATATTATAACAAAGATGCAAAGCCGGGATCTATGGCGGCTAAAGCTAATATGGTAGCAAAATACAATGAAAAAATTTCAAATAAAAAAGCTAAAAAATCAACTGAAGAAGAATAAATCAAATATTGTTAAAATCGATTTCAAAGGCTTTTGGAATGTAATAGATGTTATGATCTGTTACAGATTTTCTTAGGGGGGAGGATAATCTATGGAAAAGATAAAAATTACTGCCAGAGACTATGATGAGGCTGTAACAAAAGCACTTATCGAATTAGCGACTGCCAGTGATAATCTTGATATAGAAGTGGTAGACAAGGGAAGTAAAGGTTTTCTCGGTATAGGCAGCAGACCTTGCGTTATATATGTTTCTAAAAAACAGGATAATGATTTATTATTATTTGAAGAAGACATAAAGCCAAAGTCCGGTAAGGATCAAACAGCAGCGCAAACCAAAGAAAAGTCAACTAAAGAATATAAAAATAAATATCAGGCAAGACCGGTCGATACGGAAAAAGTTAAAACTGCGGAAAAAACTAAAGTTGCTGAAAAGACCGATAATGAAGATTCTGATCAAGAAACAGATAATGCGAAACTACCTCGTAAGCAAAGAAAAGTTTATTCAGAAGAAGAAGCTGATGCCATCATAGAATATATGAAAGATTTCATATTTAAATTATTCGAAAAGATGGAGATAAATGTAAATATAGATACCGAGTTTAATTATAAAGAAAACGAAATATCCGTATTTTTCAGCAGTGACGAAGATATAGGACTAATAATAGGTAAAAGAGGTCAGACCCTTGATGCTATACAATATATAGTAAGTTTAGTGGTAAATAAAAATACCGAGTCCTATATTAGAATAAAGATGGATAGCGAAAATTATAGGGAAAGAAGAAAAGAGAATCTTGAAGTATTGGCAAAGAATGTAGCTTCCAAGGTTAAAAAGTTTAAGAAGCCTATCTCTTTGGAACCGATGAATCCTTATGAAAGACGTATAATACACAGTGTTTTACAATCCGATAATTTCGTAAGTACAAGAAGTGACGGAGATGAGCCTTTTAGATATATTACTGTGATTCCCAGACATAATAAGAGGAATAATTATAAAAGGTACTACAACAATAATACAAATAAATAAGATTTAGCTTTGTGAAAGAGGGCTTTTGTATTGAAAAAATATACAGCTCTCTTTTTGTTTATAAATAATATCATTTATCAAATAATTATAGAATATTATTGTGATCATAAGATTTTCAGGCTATAGTTTTGATGATGGTTTCAATATAATTCAGGTCTGTAAAACTATTTATTGTCGCAATAATATAACTTGATGAATATAAAATAAATTTATAATATAAATCTATACTTTAAGATATTACAAATAATATGAGTTAAGACCAAAGTTATCATAGGTTTAATTATGAACCTTACATTATTATTTAATTGGGAGAGAAGATGTTAAAAAACGATACGATAGCAGCCATTGCTACACCTATGAGTGAAAGTGCCATAGGAATAATCAGGGTATGTGGGGATATGGCGATAGATATAGTGGATAAAATATATAAGGGTAGGCGTAAATTAAAGAATCCGATACACACACCGTTAACTACGGAAATATAGTCGTATCCGGTGAATTTATAGATGAGGTGCTTGTTATACTGATGAAAGGACCGTCTACTTATACCGGAGAAGATACTGTAGAGATCAATTGTCACGGGGGAATACTGATCACACAAAGAATACTCGAAGAAGTCATAAAAGCCGGAGCTGTACTTGCAGAGCCGGGAGAATTTACAAAAAGAGCCTTTCTTAACGGGAAGATGGATCTTTCAAGGGCGGAGTCGGTCATAGACATAATAGAAGCAAAAAATCAGTATGCATTGCAGTCAAGTCTTATTCATTTAAGAGGAGGTTTAAGTGGACTTATTTCCGGAATAAGAATAAAAATTCTTGATGAAGTAGCCTTTATAGAAGCGGCACTTGACGATCCCGAACATTACGATCTTGATGAATACAGGGTAGAGCTGAGGAGGAAAGTTTACGATATAAGATCTGAGCTTAAAAGGCTGATGGATACTTATGAAAGAGGAAGAATTATAAAAGAAGGTATAGAAACGGTCATAGTAGGAAAACCCAATGTAGGTAAGTCTTCCATACTCAATCTTTTAAGCAGGCAGGAGAAAGCAATAGTTACCGATGTTGCAGGTACGACAAGGGATAGTATAAGTGAACAAATAAAGATATCCGGAATTAATATAAACCTTACTGATACCGCCGGTATAAGAGAAAGTGACGATCTTGTGGAAAGTATAGGTATAAAAAAATCAAAAGATCTTATAGAAAGTGCCGAGCTGGTCATATGTGTACTTGATTCATCCGAAAAACTCAGTGATGAAGATAAGGAAATACTTAAGATAATTGAAGATAAAAAAGCTATAATTCTGTTAAATAAATCAGATAAACAAGTGATCATATCTAAGGCGGAATTAGAAAAATACAGCTCTCATCCGGTCTTGGAATTTTCTGCAAAAAGCGGTAAGGGAGCAGAAGAATTAGAGGAATTTATAAGAGATAAATTCTATAATAAAGAAATAGAATATAACGATCAAGTATATATTACCAATATAAGACATAAACGATCGATAGAAGAGGCTATAGAATCTATAGATCTGGTATTACAAAGTATTGATAACGGTATGGCTGAAGATTTCTTATCCATAGATCTGGTAAATGCCTATGAATTTCTCGGAGAAATAATCGGAGAAAGTCCGGATGAAGATATAATCAATACGATATTTGCAAAATTTTGTATGGGAAAATAAGAGTTTTATAAAATAATAAGGTGATAAAATATATGAATCTGATTGAAAATATTGATGTGGCGGTAGTTGGTGCCGGTCATGCCGGTTGTGAAGCTGCACTTGCCTGTGCAAGACTGGGACTTAAGACAGTGGTATTTACTTTAAGTATTGAGTCAATAGCCTTAATGCCCTGTAATCCCAATATAGGAGGAACATCCAAGGGACATCTTGTCAGAGAACTTGATGCCCTGGGTGGCGAGATGGCAAAAAATATAGATAAAACATTTATACAATCAAGAATGTTAAATACCTCAAAAGGTCCTGCAGTTCATTCACTAAGGGTACAGGCAGATAAAAAAGATTATTCTTATGAAATGAGAAAAGTGCTTGAAAATACCGAGAATCTTAAAATAAAACAAATTGAAGTTAGTGAGATAATAGTCGAAGAACAAGACAACAAAAAGATATGTAAAGGAGTAAAGACGGTTTCCGGTGCCGTATATTATGCAAAGGCTACGATACTTGCAACCGGTACATATCTTTGCTCCAGATGTATATACGGAGAAGTCAGTGAATTTACGGGTCCTAACGGACTTAAGTGTGCTACCTATCTTACAGAATCTCTAAAAGATTCGGGAATAAAGTTTTACAGATTTAAGACCGGTACTCCGGCAAGAGTAGATAAAAGAAGTGTGGACTTTTCAAAAATGGAAGCACAAAGCGGAGACGTACCTATAATTCCTTTTTCATTTTCTACGGACAGAGAATCAATACAAAAGGAACAGATTGATTGTTATTTGACATATACCAATGAGGATACACATGAGATCATAAAGGAAAATATTTCAAGATCTCCTTTATATTCAGGTTTTATAGAGGGTACAGGACCAAGATACTGTCCGTCTATAGAGGACAAAGTTGTAAAATTCCCCGACAAGCTAAGACATCAGATATTTGTTGAACCTGAAGGCTTATATACCAATGAACTTTATCTTGCAGGAATGTCCTCTTCATTACCCGAAGATGTTCAACATAAGATGATAAGGACTATTAAGGGCTTGGAAAATGCGGATATTGTAAGAAATGCTTATGCTATAGAGTATGATTGCATAGATGCCAGACAGCTTATGCCGAGTTTGGAATTCAAGGAAATATCCGGGCTTTTTGCCGGAGGTCAGTTTAACGGAAGTTCGGGTTATGAAGAGGCTGCGGTACAGGGATTTATGGCAGGAGTCAATGCTGCTATGAAAATACAAAATAAAGAAGCTGTTATAATTGACAGATCTTTAGCTTACATAGGAGTTCTTATAGACGATCTGGTGACCAAGGAAAGTAAGGAGCCTTACAGGATGATGACCTCAAGATCCGAATATAGGCTTTTGCAAAGACAGGATAATGCTGATATAAGGCTTAGTGAGATCGGCTATAATATAGGCCTGGTGTCTGAAGAGGCTTACAAAAAAGTACTTAAAAAGATAGAACTTATAGAAAAAGAAGTGGAAAGGCTGGAAAATACCCATATAGGAGCCCGAGAAGAGGTTCAAAGTTTATTAAAAGCCAATGATTCTACTATACTTAATAACGGTGTTACATTGGCTGAACTTATAAGAAGACCGGAACTTGATTATATAAAACTTGCAACAATAGATCCGGACAGACCCGAAGTTGATATAGATACGGCAGAACAGATAAATATCAATATCAAATATATGGGATATATAAAAAGACAGACTCAACAGGTAAAATTATTTAAAAAACTTGAGAATAAGAAGATCCCTGTTGATATAAACTATAATGAGGTGAACAGTTTAAGAATAGAAGCCGCACAAAAGCTTAAAGAGGTAAGACCTATATCAATAGGTCAGGCATCAAGAATTTCGGGGGTATCTCCTGCGGATATAACTATGCTTATGGTGCATCTTGAAAGGAGGCAATAGCTTTGTTTGATAAATTTATCAGTGATATGAACGAGGGATCAAAGTTTTTGGATATTGAATTAGACAATGATAAGAAGAGAAAGTTTTATTATTTCTATGAGGAACTTATAAAAGTCAATCAATATATGAACCTGACGGCTATAACCGAAATGAGAGAAGTTATATATAAGCACTTTATTGACAGCCTTGCACTTGTACTGGAAGTAAAAGATCTTGATAAAAAAGGTAAAGGTTTTAAAGTCATAGATGTAGGTACAGGTGCCGGATTTCCGGGTATTCCCTTAGCTATAGCATTTACAGATATTGAATTTGTACTTATTGACAGTTTGAATAAAAGAATAAAGTTTATAGAAGATGTCAGATCAAAGCTTGAGCTGAAAAACTTGTCGGCTTTTCATTCAAGAGCGGAAGATTTCGCTTTGAATAAGAAAAACAGAGAGGCTTACGATCTTGCGGTATCGAGAGCTGTAGCTAATCTTTCCGTATTATCCGAATATTGTATACCGTTTATCAAGGTGTCCGGAAGTTTTATCTCATATAAATCCGGAAATGTAGGAGAGGAAGTAGAGGCTGCAAAGCAGGCAATCAATATTTTGGGAGCTGAGCAGTGTAAGGTAAATAATTATGAACTGCCTTATGATATGGGTTCAAGAACATTAGTTCGAATTAAAAAGATAAATAAGACACCTGCTAAGTATCCTAGAAAAGCCGGGACCGCAAAACAAAAACCTCTGTAGTATGTCTGTAACTAAAACGATCATAATATTTTTACTATGTACTACAATGGTTTGTAGGTACTGTTTATATACTTAACTAAAAAATCAAAAAGATCCTTATGCTTCGATCAGACACGAAACTTTTCAAAGCTTTCGCAAATTCATGCGGACATATAACTTGTATGGCAGTCCGATCCCGGTAAAGCTGCATTTTGGAGATGATAGTCTGTGGAATTTGTATACTGCTTTATTGAAAGTCCGCACGCTTAAAAGATTGAAGCATAAGGATCTTTAACTGTATTAACGTTGCGAATAACATCAATGTAGCAAATGATAGCCGCTCGATATTAAATTCATTATTGTTTATATATCCTAACTATTAAAAATTAGTTAAATCAAATAAGTTTCTATTAAATCAACTAATTCCTTGGGGTTTTCAATATGCGGCATAAGTTTTGATCTCTTAACAGCACAACTTTCAACATTTCTGTTGACATAATTATACATATCTTTTATAAATGAACCTTCTTTGTCTTCACTTCCGTAAAGTATACTTATACTGTGATTTAAGTTTGATAAACTTTTTTTAGAGTTGATATTTATATAATTTGAAACTATGCTTTTATATAATGATTTAGGGCACTGACCTGTATGTGCATTATTATGAAATAATTCTATTAATTTTTTTCAGATAAAAAAATATTTTTGAGTAACTTTTTTTATAAAAAAAGTTCTTCGAATATTTTTTTACCCACAATAAGGTTATATATCAAAGTTCCAAGTATAGGTATGTTCAGAAATAAATTAAAAAGTCGACTTAACCTAAAGGTCTTTTTATCTAATGAAGTAGGTGATATAAGTATGACCTTATCAAATTTATCGGGTGTTAAAGCTAATGCCTCTATAATATTTTCCGAGCTTTTTCCGTAAGCTATAACATCACAAACTCCGGATATGATGTCTTTACTGAAATCTGAAATCAACTGAGTATAAATATATGAGTTATAGTTTGTATCAGGTTTTGAAGAATTACCGCAACCTATCAGATCGGGAGCATATACAGAATGTCTTTTTGATAATTTTTTCGCTATTCCAAACCATTCGCCACTACTTGAATATACTGATATATCATGTAGTATAAGTAAGGGCTTTTTTTGGGGATCTGCATATGATATATAATTAATATTTCCTAAAGTCCATTTGTAAGTATTCTGTTCTTTTGAATCTATGTTGCTGTTATGTGTTGCCTTAAGATTTATTAATTTATTTATCAAATGAACTATCCCCAAGCCACCGGAAAACAAGGTGAACAAGCTGATCAGTTTATATTTTAGTTTCATATATGGCTCCTTTATATTAATGGATGTAATGTAATTTTACCAAATTATGGTTGATAATGCTAGTGTTATATACCCACCGGTATTTCAATCTTCCCCGCAGTTGTTCTCATGCTCCTTCGGGAAATTTTACACAGACTGCGGAACTTGCTTGATCGCAAAATTGTGCGAGCTTACGAACAAACAGTCATCGTCTGTGTAAATTTGTACTCGTATCCGTTTGAAGAACTAAACGCTCAAAAGATTGAAATACTTAGTGGATTTAGCAGATAGTGTGTGAGTGAGGTAGTGAGGATTTTATTGAGGCTTGTATAATATAATGATTTAATAAATAGTGGTTTTATAAGTGAGAGAAAAACTTATAGATTAGTTTTAGAAAAGTATTTTAAATTCTATAGTATAAGACATATATCATGTTCCACGTGGAACTATTGAAAGATGTGAAAGTTGTAAATCAAGGTAAAATACTATTTTGGGGTATAAAAAAGAGTATGATAAATAATAAATTCCTATATTAATGTTTCGGGTGTAACTATGCAATGTGGTGGAAATCGGAAAAGTATATCGTTTAATTACTTTTAAGTAATAAAAAGTAAAAAAAGTGTGAAAAAGTAATTATTATAGTGTTCAACGTAGAACTATTAAAATGTGGAAGATAGAAAAATCCAAATAAATACTAATTTTTTTAGGTATAAAAAAAGTATGATAAATAATAAAAATCCTATATTAATGTTCCGGGTGTAACTATGCAATGTAGTGGGAATCGGAAAAGTATATCGTTTAATGACTTTTCAGATATAATAGTATGGAAGTATGTGAAAGCAATTATCATCAAGTTCTACATGGAAATATTAAAAAAATATGATAGATAGAAAACCCGTTTTAATACTAATTTTTCAGGTAAAAAAAGTATAATAAATACTGATATTAATATTCAGCGTGCTACTATGTAATGTGGTGGGAGTCGGAAAAATTAAATCGTTTAATTATTTTTTTCATATATAAAGTATAGAAGTGTGTTAGTGTAATTATCATTATGATCTATGTTAACAAATTGAAAAAAATCTGGAAGTTGGTAATCCGCTTAAATACTAATTTTATCGGTATAATAATAAGAGTATGATAAATAATAAATACTGATGTTAATGTTCCACGTGGAACTTTGTAAAAGTAGTGAGAGTATGAAAGTTAAATCGTTTAATGATTTTTTTAAATGAAAAAAATATTAAAGTTTATGAGCGTAATTATCATCATGTTCCACGTGGAACAGTATATATTTTTTTATTGAAAGAGTGTTTTTTTGTTAGTGATTTGGTTTTAATAATTTAAGTTTGCAAGCTTGATCTATTAGTACTTTTATTATTTGTTATGCAATTAGATCTACCGGTTTTATTCTTACTTAGGTTGTAAAGTTTTTACAGTCATATCATTATTATTATAATTATATATATGTTATTATTTTTTTATTAAGTAATATCCGGCTTACCTTATCTATTTTTTTCAAACGATATGTAAGTATGTATGTTGTTTTTTTATAATAAATAATATTATGTTCCACGTGGAACGTAAAAAAACATATATAATTTATTTATTTTATGTTATAATAAAACCTACGGTGTTTATAAATGTAATTATTAATGTGATTTTCAGTAAAAAGGTGAATATATGAGTAGAGTTATAGCTATAGCCAATCAAAAAGGTGGAGTAGGAAAAACCACAACAGCTATTAATTTGGCAGCGGCATTGGCTGAGGCAGGACAGAAAGTTTTGGCTATTGATTTCGATCCACAGGGTAATCTGAGCAGCGGTATAGGCATAGAAAAGGAAAGTATAAAGAATTCAGTATATGATCTGCTTATAAACGGTACTAATTTTTATTCTGTTTTACAATCCACGGATATTAAAAATCTGGATATTTTACCGACTAATGTTAATCTTGCAGGTGCGGAGATTGAATTACAGGATGAGGAAAACAGAGATACTAAACTTAAAGAAAAAGTAGATGCTATAAAATCGGAATATGATTTTATAATCATAGATTGTCCGCCGTCTCTTAGTTTACTTACGATCAATGCACTTACAGCTGCAGATTCGGTGCTGATCCCGATACAGTGTGAGTATTATGCCTTAGAGGGATTGGGGCAGATGGTGAAAACTATTAATTTAATCAGAAAAAGATTGAATAAAAAGCTTACAGTCGAAGGCGTTGTTTTTACCATGTATGATGCAAGGACGAATTTGAGTCAACAAGTAGTGGAAAGTGTTAAAGAAACATTGGATGAGTATATATATAATGCAATAATTCCAAGGAATGTAAGGCTTGCGGAGGCTCCAAGTTACGGACAGCCTATAACTGAATATGATACAAGGTCAAGCGGAGCGGAAAGTTACAGAATGTTAGCTGCAGAAGTCATCAGTAGAAATTAGGGTAAAGGGATAATATAATGAATGAAAAAAAACGTGGTTTAGGTAGAGGATTAAATGCACTTATAAATACAGGTCCCGATATAGAAGTCAAGGAAAAATCAAAAGATAATAGTGATAATAAAGAGGTTTTCGTAAATATTTCTTTAGTGGAACCGAACAGAAACCAGCCCAGAAAAGAGTTTGATAAGGAAGCACTGTCAGAATTAGCCGCCTCAATAAAGCAATACGGAATTTTACAACCTATAATGGTTCAAAAGAATGGTGATATGTACGAGATCATTGCAGGTGAAAGAAGATGGAGAGCCGCAAAGGAAGCAGGCCTGAAAGAGGTTCCGGTTATCGTCAGAGATTATGATAAGCAAAAAATAATGGAAATCTCTATTATAGAAAATATTCAAAGAGAAAATCTGAATCCTATAGAAGAAGCTATGGCGTATCAGTGTCTGATGGAAGAATACGGATTAAAACATGATGAGTTGGCTGATAAAGTTTCAAAAAACAGAAGTACTATTACAAATTCGATGAGACTTTTAAGGCTTTCCGAGAATATACAGCAGATGATAATAGACGGTAAAATAAGCACAGGGCATGCAAAGGTGCTTCTTTCCGTAGAAAATAAAGAAGAGCAGGAAAAGATAGCAGCTGAACTTATTTCCAGGTCTTTAAGTGTAAGAGAGTTGGAAAAGCTTGTTAAAAAATATATTAAACCCAGGAAGAAAAAAGAAAATAAGGACACAGTAGATTATAGTCTTTTTTATAAAGAATATGAGGATAAACTAAAAGATATTTTAGGTACTAAGGTTCAGATAAATACAAAAGATAAAAACAAAGGTCGTATTGAGATAGACTATTATTCGGCTGCAGAACTTGAGAGAATAGTGGAACTACTCAATACTATAGTTTAGGAGGAAATAAAATGCCTACATTTAATAACATGGATATTATTTTCATCTCGATAGATGTATTATTATTAGCGTTGATTATTTATATGATGATAAAATATAGAAAATTATCAAATTCATATAATTTTTTTATGAAGGGTAAAAGAGGTGAAAATTTAGAAGGGGTGATTTTCAAAATAACTGAGGAGATAAAAAAACTCAAGTTTGAAGATAAAGAGAATAAAGATGCCATAAGAGTAATTAATAAGAATTTAAGAGCGGCTTATCAAAAATTCGGTGTTGTAAAATATAATGCTTTCAAAGGTATGGGTGGAAACCTGAGTTTTGCATTTGCGATGCTTGATTATACAAATACAGGGTATATACTTAACTCGGTACATTCAAGGGAAGGCTGTTTTGTATATGTTAAGGTAGTAGATAGAGGGCAAACAGAAGTATTATTGGGAGCAGAAGAAAAAGAGGCTTTGGAACAAGCCCTCGGATATATAGAAAGACCGGTACAATAGTTTTTATATAATAATATGGCTGCTGTGATCTATCTAAAATCAAGTATCTTTATACATGATAGTATATGATATTTCTCAACAGCCTGTATTATATACCGGATCAGGTTAATTATTATCGGCTGAGCTTTTTAATCGTCTTCTGATCTCAGTTCCAAGTACAAATGCTGCAACGATCTTTATCACATCGGTTATTATAAAGGGAAAAACGCAAATAATTAAACTTTCAGTAAATGACATTTTCTTAAAAACAGAAAACCAAAGTGTTCCGCAAATATAACATAATATCAAAGCAATAAACATGGCAAATAATTGGATTATTTTATTTTTATAATATTTTTTATTAAAGTATGAGCTGATAAATACTATAATTAAATAAGAAACAAGGTAGCCTCCGGTTGGACCCAGTATGACTGCAAGACCGCTTTTATATCCTGCGAATACGGGGATGCCTATTGCGCCTATAAGTAAATAAATCAATACGCTCAGTACAGCTTGTTTGTATCAAGTATATAAGAAATAATATATACAATGAATAAACTTAAGGTAATGGGAATAGGACCGACAGGTATTGAAATAGGAGCAACCAAACACAGCAATGCTGACATGAGTGCTATTAAACTTAGATTCTTTGTATTTAGTATGCTTTTCATAAAAATCTCCTAAGATAAGTATTATAAAATTATTCTAATTTATAAAAAAAGAAATGTCAACCTAATAATGAGCACAAGGTAACATTTAAGGTCGGTAAATTGATCGTCTATAAATGTTTTATCGGTGTTGCTTTGATTCAAAAGTATTTAATATTAAATTTAATAACATACAGATCAAACTGTTTTTATAAATATAAGATTCAGTTAAATTATTTTTTTGGTAAAGGTAAATATATAATGCATTCATATTTTAGTTGTGCCGGTTTTTCGAAATATAAAGTTCGAAGTGAAGTTAAAGAAATACTTGATAGATTACAGGAAGATAATATTCAAGGTATCAGTATAGGAAGAAATGAAGAAGATGAGCTTGTTTGGGAATTATATGTAAAAATTTCCGAAAGTATCAGAATTTGTATTAACGGATATATAGATGAAAAAAGCAAGGATCTTATAAGAGAAAGGTATTATCCTTGCCTTATCGGGGGTGAGGTGAGTTCAATGGCTGAAAGCACCGTATACAGGCTGGTAGATTATGAATATTATTCTGTTATCATAGATGACTCAAGACTTGGAATATCCGTTATATACAGGATGATAAATAATTTAGAATATATAAACAGGAAGAATAAAAAGATTTCCACAAAAGTGCTGGGAACTTATATAAGCGCCTGGGCAAAATCGGCGAAAATCATATTACCCTTATTTAAAACTTTTGAACAGGCGGAGTTTGAAAAAATCGAAAGTTTGAACAGATCCATGCGTATAGATGCCGCTAAGAACGGGGATGAAATTGCAATGGAGGTGCTTTCCGAAGAAGATATGTTTTTGTATGAGATGGCTTCCAGACGCTTAGAGCATGAAGATATATACAGTATAGTCGATACCTGTATATTACCGAGAGGTGTGGAATGTGAAATATATTCAATAGTCGGGGATATAGTGGATTTCAGGGTGGAGGAAAACACTTATTCAAAAGAAGAAGTATACATATTCACTGTAAATTGTAAGGATATAGTATTTGACATGGCAGTTCCAAAGATTAATTTAGAGGGTGATCCCAAGATAGGAAGAAGGATAAAAGCAGAGATATGGATGCAGGGAATAGCTCTTTTTGAGGTGTAAAAATAACTGGAAAAAAGGATATACATATGATATAATCGTATACGGTCCGTCGGTTAAAAGATAGACTATATAGAATATGCACTCTATATTTATTTGACAATTTCCTATGATTTTAGGAGTTTGCCGTTTTGTCATTACTTACCGTTAAAGGTACAGTTTTGAACAAATATTTTACAAATGTCTACGTAGCTCAGCAGGATAGAGCGTTCGCCTCCTAAGCGAAAGGTCGGAAGTTCGAATCTTCTCGTGGACGCTGGTAAGGATCAAGGAGCTGTGTAAACTCCTTTAAAAAACGCCGGAATATATGTTTCGGCGTTTTTAGTTTAAACAAATTTAAGATTAGTTATATTTATTGTTATTTGACAAGGTGTATAAAAGTTTGTATAATTAATTGTATAAAAAATGTCAATATATGGTGGTTATAAATAATAATTTACATTATATATACAGTTAAACTTTATTTTTTTATACAAAAAGTAATGATTTCAGATTTTAGACAGTAAACATCATTTTATAGATCTATATCACATGGCAAGGGTGTACAGAGGGGGAAGTTATTGAAAAATTTGAAAATGTTAAGAAAAAGATATAATCTTACTCAGTATAAATTAGCTAAGATGCTCCATGTTGACAGACAGGTCATATATAAATATGAAAAAGGGATCAATCAGCCATCTTTTGATACGTTGGTAAAGCTGAGTGAAATATTTAATATACCTGTAGAATATTTGATCAATGATGAAAGGGATGTTGAATCGTATAAAGGAGAAAGGGTCATAAGATTAAGTAAGACAGAAAAGGATGTATTAATGCTTTTTAGAGGCATGGATAAGGCTTCAAGAAAGAATATGATAGATGTTTGTAAAAAATTGATCGAAACCGAGCGTTCAAAAATAATAAATAAAAAAATATAAAGGGATAAATATTAAAGGAAGTATATTTATTTTTCTCATATAATAGAATCTGACAACTAAAAAGATAAGTTGTTTAACTATTTTTAGTTGTAAAACTCTTTATATGTAATATAAGAATGATAAAATTTATAGAGCATATAAAGAGGTTTGGACAAGTGAAGAATTTAAAATTATTAAGAGAAAGAGCTAATCTGACGCAATCACAGCTTGCTCAGTTATTGGATATATCACAGCAGGCAGTCAATAAGTATGAAACGGGAAACAGTGAGGCATCATTTGAAATACTGAGCAATATGAGTAAAATACTTAACGCACCGGTAGAATATTTGATAAATGATGATATAGAGGCTGAAAAATATATTGAAGGAGACGGAATATCCTTAAGTGAAGAGGAAAGAGAATTTATTATTCTGTTGAGGCAGCTTGATAAGTCCTCTCAAAATATAGTTATAGATCTGTGTAATAATCTTTCCAATGCACAAAATAAGAGTATGACATTTAAGAATAAGTGATAAAAGCTAATAGGAAGTCAATAAAATAAGATCACAAAACTCCGATATGGGGATTTGTGATCTTTTTATGATGAGCTAAGCTTTTAAATAGATGTTATATAGTTATATCTAAAAAATATATTTGCGGCAGCATAGTTTTAACCGATCGTAAGTCACGGGTTTTTAGGGTAATATATATTTTTGTGTACTTTTGAGCGGATGTTGTACTGTCAAGATTTTTATAAGTTATATATAGTAAGCTTTTATCCTTTTAATAATGTATAAGAATATTAAAAACTATCGTTAAGCTTTTTGCTTTAGGATGAACATGATAGATCGGTCTTAAACAATATAAAATGTTACTATAAAAACAAGCAGTTCCAATATAAATACGAAGAATGATTAATTAAAAATACTTACAATACTGTATCATACATTGTATTTTTTGTGTATTATTGCCAGAAACTATAGAAATATCCTTAGTATAAGTGCTATAATAAAATAAAATCTCATCTGAAAGTTCAGAGAGTAAAATAAGGAGGAAGAATTATGGCATGTACTACAATTTTAGTAGGAAAAAAAGCAAGTTTTGATGGTTCAACAATGGTGGCAAGAAATCATGACTCTCCATCAGGTGTATTCACATATAAGAAATTTGTCGTAAAACATCCTGAGGATCAGCCAAGACATTATAAGTCAGTACTTTCTCACGTAGAGATAGAGCTTCCGGACGATCCGCTCAGATTTACCGCTTTACCTAATGCGGTCGATAAGGACGGTATATGGGATACGGCAGGAATCAACTCGGAAAATATCTCAATGACGGCAACAGAAACTATTACAAGCAATGAAAGAGTCCTTTCGGCAGATCCTTTGGTAGAGCTTATTCCGGCAAAAGACGGTAGTCCGGAACAAGTAGGCGGAATAGGAGAGGAAGATATGGTGACCATAGTGCTTCCTTATATTCACAGTGCCAGAGAAGGAGTTGAAAGATTAGGTGCTCTTCTTGAAAAATACGGAACTTATGAGATGAACGGTATTGCCTTCCAGGATCTCGATGAGATATGGTGGCTTGAAACAATAGGAGGTCACCATTGGATGGCTAAGAAAGTTCCGGATGATGCCTATGTGGTTATGCCTAACCAATTGGGAATAGATAATTTCGATCTGGATGATGCTTTCGGAGCTAAAAAAGAACATATGTGTTCAGCAGATCTTAGGGAGTTTATAAAGGATAATCATTTGGATCTTTCATTGGACGGATCATTTAACCCAAGACACGTATTCGGAAGCCATTCCGATGCGGATCATACCTACAATACACCGAGAGCATGGTTTATGGGTAGATATCTTAATCCTAAGACCTATAAGTGGGAGGGGGAAGATGCCGACTATCGTCCTGATTCCGATGATATACCTTGGAGTTTTATACCGGAAAAGAAGATAACTGTAGAAGACGTTAAATATACACTTTCATCATATTTCCAAGGCACCGAGTATAATTGCTACGGAAAACACGGAGACTTAAGCAAGAGAGGAATGTTCCGTCCTATAGGTATCAATCGTAACAGTGTACTTGAGCTTACACAGCTTCGTCCTTATGCATCAGAAAAGTACCGTGCTATAGAGTGGATAGCTCTGGGATCCAATGCATTCAATGCATTCGTACCCTTCTATGCAAATATAGACAAGACTCCCGAATACTTTGCAAATACTACCGATAAGGTAAGCACAGAAAACTTCTATTGGGCTAACAGATTGATAGGAGCACTGGCAGATGCACAGTTTGCACTTTGTGCTTCACATATAGAGCGTTATCAGGCAAGTCTTGCTATAGCTGCCTTCCACGTGATACATGAGTATGATAAAAAGTTAAAAGACGAGAAATTAAGTAAAGAGCAGGCTATAAAATTACAAGAAGAGGCTAATGAAGAAATAGCAAAAATAGCAAAAGAACAAACTGATCAGGTTTTGGGTAATGTACTATTTGAAGTAAGCTGTGCTATGAAAAACGGATTCTCAAGATCCGATGCATAAACCCGAGCTGTAAATGTGATATAAAAAATAAAATAAATATAGCTTCGACCGTAAAAAGTCGAACAGTATAAAAATAACTTCCGAAAAAGACATCCGCAGTGTGAAAACAAAGCACAGGCGGATACTCAAGGAAGTTATTTTTATATAGATATAAAACCTTGAAAAGATAAAGCTTAGTACCGCTGCGAGGCGAAGTTAGCGGGAAAGTGTCCAAGGCAAGATATGTTTATAACGGCTTATGTTTACAACTAAATAAAAAAACAACATATTACCATACTAGCACAAACAATATTAATAAAAAAACGATAATAGTGACAAAAAAACAAGCCTGTGTTATAATTTATTCACATAAATGCATAGATATATAGCTTTTAACAGTAAATAAACATATATAATAGACATAGATAATTAAAATTTTCAAAATATATATTTTATGTTATTGGGGGAAATTATGAGAAGAAAAAGTTGTTTGTTTTTTGTGATCGTTGCATTACTGTTTCTTACAGCCTGTAGCACAAACAAGAAGAAAGATCCTGTTGTGTTGACTATATGGCATGTGTACGGAGGTCAGACCGACTCTCCGCTTAATCATATGATAGAAGAATTCAACAATACCGTAGGTTTGGAAAAAGGAATCAATGTTCAAGTCACATCAATATCCAATACCAACACAATACATGAAGCGGTGCTTTCAGCCGCAAAGGGCGATCCGGGTGCATCGGAGCTTCCGGATATGTTCGTAGCCTATCCTAAGACTGTGCTTTCATTGCCTGATAAAGACATACTGGTAGATTATAATAATTATTTCAATAAAGATGAGCTTGAAAACTATATACCCGAATTTATTGAAGAAGGAAAAATAGATAACAAACTTCTTGTTTTTCCGGTTGCAAAATCTACAGAAATACTTTTTGTAAATAAAACACTGTTTGACAGATTTTCTGCGGATACAGGTGCAAAGGTAGAAGACTTACAGACATGGGAAGGTCTTTATAAAATGTCAAAAGAATATACAAAATGGACGGATGAACAAACACCGGACATTCCGGGTGACGGGAAGGCTTTTTTCGTGCATGACTACCACTTTAATTATTTCCAGGTAGGTGTTGAATCTATGGGAGAAAGCTTCTTCTATAAAGATGATGAGGACGGTAGTATATATTTCTCGGATTCATTCAAAAAGGCGTGGGATCCTTATGCCGATGCAGCAATAGCCGGAGGCATATGGCTCAGAGAAGGTTACGCCACAGAACCGCTTCGTACCGGAAAAGTAATAGTGAGCGTGGCTTCATCCGCAAGCGTTTTATATTATGAAGATATAGTAACTTATGATGACAATGTCTCAGAACCTATAGAGGTGATCGCCTTCCCGGTACCTATATTTGAAGGGGGAGAAAAATTGGTTATGCAAAGGGGAGCCGGTATTTGTACAATAAAGTCAAACCCCGAAAAGGAAAAGGCTGCGGCTGATTTCTTAAAATGGCTCACAGATGCGAATGTAAATGTTGATTTTGTTACACAGGCCGGATACATGCCTGTGGCAAAAAAATCATTTGATATATTACCGGAAAAAATTGAAGAACTTGAAAATGCGAAATACAAAAGCTTATATAAGGCTCTTTTGGAGACACAAAATTCATACAGATTTTATACGGCACCTAAGTTACCGAGATATCTCGATCTTGAGATGCGTTTTGAAAAGAATGTAAGGCTTGAGCTTATGAGGCAAAAAGAAGAATTTGATAAGGTGCTTTCAGAAAATGAAGAACAGGGATCTGTAAGTGAAGAGCAGTTTATAGAACAAGGATATGAAAATATTAAAAAAATAATGAAGTAAAAATTTAGATATTGGTGTATAATATATGTTCAGACATCTTTATTAAGATGAGTGTATGATCAAATACACACAATAAGTGTAAAATCAATAAAAAGATATGCCGGTAAACAGATCGCAGAAACAAGATAGGGTTTTTGTGATCTGTTTATAGGGTTTTATAGGGCTAGTGTAGGTGCTTCGTGATTTATCAAAATAATTCAGTTTAACAGTTATCAGAAACCGGAATCGATTATTTTATATGAGCAAAATATTTGCGATAAATGTACGATTGTTCTAATTATCATTGCGACGCTATACCGGTATTTTAAGTAAAGGATAGGTTAGGACCATGTTTCGTTTAAAAAGAAAAGAATCCGATACCAAAAGAAGAATGTCCGTAGCTGAGTTGGTTGCTGTAGCGGGTAAACACAGTATCACAATGCAAAGACGACTGCTGTTATATCTTTGCATATTGGTTATTGTAGTTACCGGTATTCTGGCAGTTATTCTATTTACAGTCGGGTCATTTGTAGAGAGTGGAAAAGTATTTAAACAAAGTATAGATATACAGTTAAAAAACAGTAAGAAAGAGATAGAAGAAAGGCTGGGTTTCCTTGTGGGGAACTGTATGCAACTTTCCGATAAGATATCATTTTCCCTGGAAAATGAGGTTCTTTCCTATCCCTATGATATATATGAACTTAACGATAATCCGGATAAATTGCTGTCTGTACAGCAAAATTTATATCCGGTATTGGAAAACCAGATGAAGATCATGAGGGTAAGCGGTATATTTACAGTGCTTGATGCTACGGTAAATACCCACCCGTCCAATGCAATAACTTCACGCAGCGGATTGTATCTTAGACTTGCCAATGTAAGCGGAGGTAACGCACCTAATAATGAGGTTTTTTTATACAGGGGCAATGCACAGGTATCGACTTTATATCATATCGAAATGCATAACAGATGGAATATGGAATTTGATATCAAGCAAATGGAGTGGTATAAAAGACAGGTCTCAAGTGTTCCGGAAAACGGTAAAGCAGATTATTTGTGGATAGGAAGAAGGAATTTAAGTAATCTTTGGGAGAGGGCTGCATACTTAAGTCTGCCTGTCTTGGGAAGCAATAAAGAAGTTTACGGTGTATGCGGTGTAGAGATAAGCAGCATTTTATTCAGATACAGGCATCCTACGGTAGAAGGTGAGTACGGCAATATGGTCACTGTATTTGCTCCTGTAGAAGACAACAAGATGGATATGAGCTCAGCACTTATAGGAGAGACCGAAAATATATATATTAATGATAATGAGATCCTTGATGTAAAGAAAGAGCAGAATTTTTATATATACACAGGTAAAGACACAAAATACATAGGTTCGCATTATTTTATAAATGAATTAAAAAGCGATGATGACAGAAAATGGGCAATAACAGTGCTTATGCCTTATTCGGTCTATGAGAAGCAAGTCAATAAGGACAGAGTGACTCTTTTTGTGATCATAAGCTGCTTTGTGTTGCTGATGCTTACTTTATCGTATTTTATTTCACAGCGCTTTGTAAATCCTATAGTAAAAAGGCTTGAGGAATTAAAGGATGAAGAAAATATAGGAAACAGCTCATCATCCGGAATTTCCGAGATAGATGCACTCATGGAATTTATGAAGATAAAACGTGCTGAAAGTCTTGATAACGGAAACCGGGAGGTCAAGATTCCGTCAAATATAGAAGGTTTATTCGATCAGTTTATAGATAATGCAAAAGAACTTACTTTATCGGAAAGGAATATATTAAAGTATTATATAGACGGATATGAGATCGCCGATATACCGGATCTTGCTTGTGTAAGTTTGAATACGGTAAGAAAACATAACCGTAGTATATATGAAAAGCTCGGAGTAAAATCAAAAGATGAACTCGATCTTTATCTTGATCTTCTGAAACGTTGCGAAAGAATAGATGAAATTCAATAAATAGATAAGAGACAGTTAAAAAAACAGAATAAGTATTAATAATAAAAAAGGATATATGACCTATGCATATTGTATAAAAACATATATTCTTTTTATGCAAATTAACATTATTCAATAGATAATATTTATAAAAAGTAATATAATATTATTCGCTGGATAATATCTTTTTAGTATATAATAGTGTAAAAGATATATAAGAAATAAATATAAGCAATAAAAAAAGAGTTGTAAAATTAAACGTCGTTTTTTTGCCCGAAAAAGTTATTATAAATATAAAAATAAGCATTTATACGATCCGCAAACCTAGTGCCGATCGCAGGGCGGGCTGTAAAGGAGAGCTAAATTATGAAAAAAATTAAAAAATTATTTATGGGTCTTATATTTTTACTTTTTTGTTTATCTGCCTGCTCTAAAGGAGCCGATATTGAAAATAAGGACAATACAGCCAATGAAGAAACAAAAAAAGAATCGAAGAAAGATAAGTCTAAGAAAAAGGATAAGTCTAAAGATAAGCAAGATGAAAATGACGAGTCCGATGCTAAAAAGTCAAAGAGTAGCAAAGTGGAAAATAACGGAGGGTATTTTGTAGCTAAAGACGATCTGGTATATTTCAGAAATTACGGAGAGGGTCTAAATGGAGAAAGTGCATTGTTCGGATATTTTTTAGGAGTTTCCGCATATCCGGATAACGCTTATATATGTTCCTATGATATTAAAAGCGGTGAGGTTAAAAGTGAATTTGAAGATGAGGGGTTCGGTGAACTGTATTTATATAAGGATACCTTTTATCTGAAGGAAGAAGATCCCGGGAATGAAGGACGTTACGCAAATATATATTCAGTAAAAACTGACGGAAGCGACAGGAAAGATATAACACATGGTGATCTGCTTGCAATGAATCCGGAAAACGGAGTTTATGCCGTGGAAAAATACGAGAAGGGGGTATGGCTTATAGAGTTGTGGCAGCAGGATGAGCTTATATATAGTTTTAAAGACGATAAAGATGAGCATATGGCTTCTTTTATAGAATCCGGTCATACGAATGAATACGTACTATTCTTAAAATACAGTTATGATGAAAGTAAACATCCGCAGCTTTGGGCACTTAAGCTTGATAAAGACGGTGAGCTTAAAAAAATAGGTACTTTTAATTACGAGAATGAGGATATGGATTATTCCTATCCTTTTATAGATCAGGTCGTAAAATTAAATGATGATGTATATTTTATACTTACCTTTCGTTCGGGAACGTCATTTACCTTACAAGGTGCTTATCTTTACAAAGCAAACCTAAAAGAGGGTATTATGGAGCCTTTGAATGAGAGCGTAAGTGACGGTGAAGAAGTAGTATATGAAATATGGACAGACGGATCGGGAGGACTTAAAATAGGCAATAATAAGCCTTTTAGTACATGGCAGTATGAGACAGATCTGATGTTTTGTGATGAAGATGGGGAAGAAAAAATACTTTGTCCGGATCTGTTTGAGCAAGATAAAGATACAATAAAAATTCTGCAAAAAGCGGAGTTTGTAAAGGGGATGTTTTTTGTGATCAGCTGTGATGCCGTGAGTTTCGAAGAAGATGATACAGGATCGAGCGAGACTTATAAATGCATTGCTACACATTATTATGCTGTACCAACAGAAGGAGAAAGTCCAAAAGAGCTTTTTTCAAAATAGCACAATACGCTACCTTATACTTATAAGAACGATAAAAGTACATAGTTATAAGAAACCGGCTTAAAGCTAAAAGAAGTCATTGGATATGTAAATATTATGTAAAGTCGTTCACATACATAACTTAATAAAAACCAACTCAAAACTCCTGTTTTTATAAGGGAGGAGATAAAAACCTTAAGTGCTCCGGTGCAGGCTTAAGGTTTTTTTGTATGTGTGAGACGACATAAGAAAAAGTACCTTAAGCGATGAACAAAATTAAAATAAATATAATTGATACATCATGATTTATAAGCTATACTTATTGAATTAAAAAGAAAGGTGAGGTGTTGATCATGGGATTTTTAGCATATATTATAGTAGGTGGAATAGCCGGTTGGCTTGCAAGTATAATAATGAATAAAAATGCGCAAATGGGTATATTTGCCAATATACTCGTAGGTGTGATAGGGGCAAATATCGGCGGATTCGTGATGAGGTTTTTCGGAAGAAGCGGGGTCACCGGAATCAATGCTTACAGTATTACAGTATCTGTTTTGGGATCTGTTATATTATTATACATCGTAGCTTCGATCGGAAGAAGAAGATAAGAGTTTATACAGATGCTAAAGATATAATAGACGAAAGCGGTGCATTTTATGAAAATGATAGTAGGTCTTGGAAATCCGGAAAAAAAATATGAGGAGACAAGGCACAATGTAGGTTTTAAGTTGATAGATAAACTGAGTGAGAGATTCAACAAAAACTTAAACGAACATAAATTCCACAGTTTGTTTACACAGGTAAGTGTAGGTGATGAAAAGGTAATATTGGTAAAACCTCTTACTTATATGAACAACAGCGGTCTGGCAGTGAGGGAAATAAGTAATTATTTTAAGATCGAAACACAAGATATCTATGTGGTGTATGATGATATTTCCATAGATCTGGGAAGTTTGAGGATCAGAAAAAAAGGAAGTGCGGGCGGTCATAACGGAATAAAAAGCATAATCAATCATCTGTCTTCCATGGAATTTCCCAGAATCAAGATAGGTGTGGGAGAAAAGCCCGTACATATGGATCTGGCAGACTATGTCTTGTCGAATTTTAAGAAAAGTGAAAAAGAGATCATAGAACAAAGTATAGAAAAATCGGCAGATGCTGTTGTTAGCATATTAGATAACGGAATAGACTTTACTATGAATAATTTTAACAGCCGATAAAAAATATTTCGGAAAGTGTAGCCAATATGAGTTTATTTTCAAGTCCCTTGAAAAAGCTTAAGGGATATAAAGATATAGAAAACGATATAAGAAACGGGAACATTATACACATTACCGATTTGATAGATGCCGCTAAGGCATATTTGATCACTGAAGTCTGCAAGGAAAAGTCTTGGAGACTTCTTGTGACTTATGATGAAGAACGGGCAGAGAGATTTTATGAGGATATTTCCTGTTTTTATGAAAATGTGTATCTGTATCCTGCAAAGGATCTGCTGTTTTTTTCAGCCGATATAAGAGGAACTCTTATATCCGAAAAAAGAATAGAGATATATAAAAAGATAAGTACCGAGAGTGAAGGCATAATTATATGCAGTATAGATGCCCTTATGGACAAAATGCTTCCCTTTAAGAATTTTAAGACCTCGGTGATAGACATAGATGAAAATGACAGGATCGATATAGATTCTTTATCCAAACAACTGGCGGATATAGGCTATGAAAGAGCATATACCATAGAAGCCAAGGGGCAGTTTAGTGTAAGGGGAGGTATCATAGATATATATCCTTTTACGGAGAGTCTGCCTGTGCGTATAGAATTGTGGGATGATACTATAGATTCTATGAGAAGTTTTGATATAAGTTCACAAAGATCCCTGGAAAATATTTCATCCGTAGCTATATACCCCGCTAAAGAAAGTGAAGTCAGGGAAGTTTCTTTTCTTTCTTACATAAGTAAAGAAGAGAGTCTCGTATTTATAGATGAGGTCTTAAGGGTAAAAGAAAAGGCTGCGGAAATAGAGAAAGATTTTAATGAAAGTATGTCGGACAGGCTTGAACTTGAGAAAATATCAAAAGATGAGGTTCCGAGCCTTTTTTCCGTGCAGGAATGTATGCGGAAAATATCGGAATATAAACCGATATTTTTAAGCAGTCTGGAAAGACAGATCAAGGGTATAAAGGTCGAGCACTATTACAGTCTGGAGAGCAGGCAGATACCGGCTTATCAAAATGCTTTTGAGCTTATGATAGAAGAATTGAAAAGGCTTAAGGATATGAAGCATTATACGGTTTTGATAACCGCTTCAAAAACCAGGGCAAAAAGACTTACAAAAAGTCTCGAAGAGATGGGGCTTAGTGCCTGTTATCAAGAAGATGTCGAGGAAAGTTACGAACCGAAACCCTCGACCATATTGGTGCTTTACGGTCAGTTGCATACCGGTTTTGAGTTTCCGGAAATAAAATTCTCAGTCATAAGCGAAAGTGATATTTTCAACAAACATAATGAGAGGCATAAAAAGAAGGAGAAAAAGAGGGATAAACACGGTATAGAACTAAGCTCTCTTACAGAACTCAGTATAGGCGATTATGTCATACATGAGGAACACGGACTCGGAATATATAAAGGAATAGAACAGATAGAAAGAGACTTTATCATAAAGGACTATATAAAGATAGAATATTCAGGTGGAGATAATTGCTACATACCGGTGACCAAGCTTGATCTGGTGCAAAAATACAGCAATCTTTCATCATCCGATAATAAAAAACCGCTCAAACTGAATAAACTGGGCGGAGCAGATTGGACCAAGACTAAGGTAAAGGCTAAAAAAGCCATAGATGAGATAGCAAAGGATCTGGTCAAGCTTTATGCCAACAGACTCTACGGAAAAGGTCATGTGTACGCCGAGGACGGGGATTGGCAAAGGGAGTTTGAAGAACTCTTCCCTTACGAGGAGACTTACGACCAATTAAAAGCCATAGAAGATACAAAAAAAGATATGGAGCAGGGCAAGATCATGGACAGGCTCATCTGCGGGGATGTGGGCTACGGTAAGACGGAGATAGCCCTAAGAGCAGCTTTTAAAGCCGTAAATGAAGGGTTTCAGGTACTTTATCTTGTGCCGACGACTATACTTGCCCAGCAGCATTATAATACCTTTTTTAAGAGAATGCAGGATTTTCCGATAAAAGTAGATCTTTTATGCAGGTTCAGGACCTCTGCAGAGCAAAAAAAGATAGTAAAAGATTTCAACCGGGGCTTTATAGATATAGTTATAGGCACTCACAGAATACTTTCAAAAGACATAGAGCCGAAGAAACTGGGGCTTATAGTGGTGGACGAGGAACAAAGATTCGGAGTAAAGCATAAAGAGAAGCTTAAGCAACTAAGAGAAAATGTCAATGTACTCACACTTACAGCCACTCCCATACCCAGAACTTTGCATATGAGCCTTGCAGGTATAAGAGACTTAAATGTACTTAAAGAGGCTCCCATGGACAGAAAGCCGATACAGACCTATGTGTGTGAATATAGTGATTATGTTGTAAGAGAAGCCATAAAAAGAGAGCTTTCAAGAGGCGGACAGGTATATTATATATATAACAGAGTGGGTGATATAGCGGAATTTACGGGAAGACTTGCAAAGCTTTTACCTGATGCCAATATTTCTTATGCACACGGGCAAATGTCCGAAAGGGAGCTTGAAGATATCATGCTTGATTTTATGAGCGGAGGTATAGAAGTATTGGTAAGTACGACTATAGTCGAGACGGGACTTGATATACCCAATGCCAATACAATACTTATTCATGATGCGGACAGACTCGGACTTTCACAGCTCTATCAGTTAAGAGGAAGAGTGGGAAGAAGCAGCAGAAGCGCTTATGCCTTTCTTTTGTACAGAAAAGATAAGCTTCTTAGCGAAGAGTCTTCAAAAAGACTTAAAGCTATTAAAGAATTTACTGAACTGGGAAGCGGTATTAAAATAGCTTTAAGGGATCTGGAGATAAGGGGTGCCGGAAGTGTGCTGGGAGAGTCTCAACACGGTCATATGCAGGCAATAGGCTATGATATGTACTGTAAACTGCTTAACAGGGCAATAGGAGCGTTAAAGGGAGAAGAGTCTTATAAGAACGAGTACGAAACAAGTATAGAACTCGAAAACAATGCATATATACCTACCGGATATATAGAAGACGAAGAGCAAAAGCTTGATATCTATAAAAGGATAGCCTCCGTATCTTCAAAGGAGGAATATATAGAGATGCAGGATGAGCTTATAGACAGATTCGGAGAAATACCCAAGGCGGTCGACAATCTTCTAAAGGCGGCAAGACTTAAAAAAATCTGGCGCATAATGTATATATAACGGAAGTTATAGTAAGTGCATCAAGTATCAGGCTCGTTATGAGTAATACTGCAAGGATAGAAGTGGAAGATATACAAAAAAATACTCGAAATGTATAAACCTAACTTAAGTATAAGCACCAAGGACAGGGTAGAATTTATATATAAAGAAAAAAACACAAGCATGAATTGCGAAAAAAATACACCGATAAAGCTTTTGGATATTGTTTTCAATATGAACCAGATATTACTAAAAACCTTAAGACTGTAAAAATAATAGTGATAAATATTTCTCAAAGCTTGACAAAGCTCAGTAAACACGCTATAAAGGGTAGGTATAAAGAGTAAATTCAAGGAGGAAGATACAAAGTGAATAAGACAGAATTAATAGCAGCTATGGCAGCAAAGGCAGAGATCACAAAGAAGGACGCTGAGGCTGCATTAAAGGCTTTTGTTGACGTAGTAACTGAAGAACTTTCAAAAAAAGAAAAAATACAATTAGTGGGATTCGGAACTTTTGAAACAGTTGAAAGACCTGCAAGAGAAGGAAGAAATCCGAGTACAGGTAAGACTATGAAGATAGCTGCATCTGTAGCTCCTAAGTTCAAGGCAGGAAAAGCACTTAAGGACGCAGTAAATAAGTAATGAGAATAGATAAATTCCTGAAGGTGTCAAGGCTTATAAAGCGAAGAACCATAGCAAATGAGGCTTGTGATGCCGGTAGGATTTTAGTAAACGGAAAAGTTGTAAAAGCTTCTTATACAGTAAAGCCGGGAGATATCATTGAGATAAGTTTCGGTAATAAATCTGTAAAAGTACAGGTTGAAGAGCTTTTGCAAACCACAAAAAAAGACGAAGCTAAAGAAATGTTTAGTTACCTGTAGTAAGTATAAGAGGCTGTCACAAGTTATCTGTTTTAGGGTATCTTGTGATAGCCTTATGTGCTTGTATAAGAGCAGTATTTATAAAATGATACGACAGATCTTACTGAATTTACCCGGAGCTTATATAGACATGTTTTGTATATGCAAAGCGACCGAATGATATGTCAGATTATTTTGTAAGTGCTGCATCAAAGATGGGATAGGTGGACTGATGCATAAAAAAAGAAAAGTTAAAAAAAGAACCTGGTTTAATATAAGGGGATATAAAGTATCCATATTCGCGGTTTTGGCAGTTGTACTGATGCTTGCCGGAATTACGGGCTACAGAGTATATAAGATGTCTGAAAAACAGGAAGCTTATATGCGTAAAATAAAAGATCTGGAAGCTGGGATAGATGCCGAAAAGGCGAGATCGGAAGAACTTAATAAACTGAAAATTTATGTACAGACCAAGGATTATATAGAAGATGTGGCTAAAGAAAAACTCGGTCTGGTCAATCCGGATGAATTGATATTAAAGCCGGAAAAATAAAACTATATATTAAATACTAAAATAAAATCGATAAATAAAGAATATAAGAACCGGAAATTGTAAAAATACAGCAGTATACCCCGGGTATATCAATGCTGTATTTTTACAGTTTCTTATTTATGTGAGGGATAAAGCCTTATTAAATATGATAACTGTACTGAAAAAAGTAAAAAAATTTATAGATGACGAAGCTCTGCTTCGATCCGGTGACAGATGTTTGATAGCTCTCAGCGGCGGTGCCGATTCGGTAGCTTTGCTTAAGATATTATATGAACTTAAAAGAGAATACGATCTGACACTTTACAGTATGCATGTACATCACGGTATAAGAGATGAAGAAGCCGATAGGGATGCAAAGTTTTCAAAGGAGCTTTCCGAAAGTTTTGGGATAGAATGTATAATCAAATATATAGACGTACCTAAGTATGCCAAAGCAAACAAACTTTCTACAGAAGAGGCTGCCAGAATTTTAAGGTATGAAGAATTACACAGTGAAGCTTCGTTAAAAAAAGCCAAGATAGTCACAGCTCATCATCTTGATGATAAGGCGGAGACATTTATACTTAATTTATGCAGAGGCAGCGGGTTAAAGGGTCTTGGAAGTATAAGGGCAGGCAGGGATAATATCATAAGACCTTTGCTTGGCTTAAATAAAAGCGAGATCCTTGATTATACAGAGCAAGAAAAGCTCGACTATGTGACGGACTCCACCAATCTTGAAGTCATATACACGAGAAATTACATAAGACATAAGATAATACCGGGTATGGAGAAAATTAATGCCTGTGCGCAAAGACATATATCCTGTGCGGGAGATGAGATATATGAGGCTTATAAATATATAAAAGATATAGCCGATAAAAAGCTTGAAAATATATGTGTATACAGATATGCTGATAATACGGTATCTAAAAAAGCCGTACCGGACGGAGTTTTAGCCTTCGGGATAGGTATAGAAAAAGATGAGTTTAACAAAGAAGCGGATATAATACAAAATCATATTATATATGCGGCTTTTGAAAGAATGGTCAAAGGTCTTAAAGACGTATCAAGTATAAATATAAAAGACATATCGGAGCTCAGCAAAAAAAGTACCGGAAAGCAAATACATTTGCCGCATAATTTTATAGCATATACAGATTATAAATATTTGTGGTTAGAAAAAAGATCTGCACAAAAAAAAAGCTGTAAAACGCCTTGACAGTAAGCCCTTGGAGATTGATAATTTATGTAGGGTGGAAGTATTTGCCTGTGATAAGAACTTTGTTCCTCCCAATTTAAGATATACCAAATATTTTGATGCGGATAAATTGGATTCGGATATCAAATTAAGGTATAGGCAGCCGGGAGATCACATAAGTATAAAGTCGGGGAAAAAAAGCCTCAAGTCTTTTATGACGGACGAGAAGATCCCTGCCGATATCAGAGACGGCATAAAACTTATAGCTTGCGGATCTCATGTGCTTTGGGTGATAGGATACAGAATAAGTGAGTATTACAAAATAAATGAAAATACAAAAAATATACTTAAGATAAGATACTTAGAAGGAGATGGTGACAATGAGTGAAAAAATAGAGGTACTCATAGATGAAGAGAGCTTAAACAAGAGAATACAGGAAGTTGCGGATAAGATCAATAAGGATTATGAAGGTAAGACTATACATCTTATATGTGTATTAAAAGGCGGAGTTATGTTTATGTGTGAACTTGCCAAAAGACTCAGCGTCCCCGTAACTTTTGATTTCATGAGTGTATCAAGCTACGGTGCGGGTACTTCGTCAAGCGGTGTGGTAAAGATCGTAAAAGATCTTGATGAAAGTATAGAGGGAAAAGATGTACTTATAGTGGAGGACATAGTGGATTCGGGAAGGACTCTTGCTTATCTTGTAGATATGTTAAAGAGCAGAGGGCCTCAAAGCGTAAAGATATGCAGCCTGCTTGACAAACCTTCAAGAAGAGAGGTCGATGTGGAATTTGATTACACTTGCTTTGAAGTGCCGAATATATATATAGTGGGATTCGGTTTGGATCACGATCAAAAGTACAGAAATCTTCCGTATATCGGCGGACTTAAATTTGAGTAAAGAGTATATTATCAGGAGGACTACAGTTTGCAAAAGCAAAGGATTAATTTAATATTTGTGTTATTGTTGATAGTAGCTGTAAGTGCTGTTATGTATACACGTGCAAAAGACTTTTCTTTTCAGCATAAGGCTACAAAGTCGGAATTCGAGGCTTTGCTGGATTCCGATAATTTGTCGCTCGTATATATAAAGCAAAATCAGGAAATACCCAGCGGTTCGGCTACACTTGTTGATTCTGACGGTAAAGAAATACTCAGTAATTATTATGTATCCGATATCAATGAATTGATATCTCAGTTAAATGAAAAGCACATAGATTACAGCTTATCCGATGTGGAAAGGTCGAATACGATGCTATCCACATGGATACCTATAATACTTACCATAGCTATATTTTTATTTGTATTATTCTTTATTCAAAGCCGTATGGGCGGTGCAAATAATAAAATGATGGACTTTGGAAAAAGTCGTGCAAGAAGAGCCGTTAATACAAATATTGATTTTTCGAAGGTGGCAGGTCTTAAAGAGGAGAAAGAAGATCTCGAAGAAGTAGTTGATTTTCTTAAGTCTCCGGGAAAATATGCAAAGCTCGGAGCAAGGATCCCCAAGGGTATACTTCTCGAGGGAAGACCGGGTACAGGAAAAACACTTCTTGCAAAAGCTGTAGCGGGAGAAGCGGGAGTACCTTTCTTTCGATATCCGGCTCGGATTTTGTTGAAATGTTTGTCGGAGTGGGTGCTTCAAGAGTAAGAGATCTTTTTAACGATGCTAAAAGGAATTCACCCTGTATAGTATTTATAGATGAGATAGATGCCGTTGCAAGACGACGTGGTTCGGGGCTTGGAGGTTCTCATGATGAGAGAGAGCAGACATTAAACCAGCTCCTTGTTGAAATGGACGGTTTCGGGCTTTATTCGGGCATCATAGTGCTTGCGGCGACTAACAGACCGGATATACTGGATCCGGCGATACTAAGACCGGGAAGGTTTGACAGGAAGATAATGGTATCTCCTCCGGATGTTAAGGGAAGAGAAGAGATATTAAAGGTACATGCAAAGGATAAGCCCATGTCGGACGATGTGGATCTTGCGGAACTTGCAAAGACCACAACGGGATTTACAGGAGCGGATCTTGAGAATTTACTTAATGAAGCGGCTATATTGGCGGCTAAATCAGGTAAAAAGTGTATAAACTACGATGATATCAAACAAAGTTTTATCAAGGTGGGTATAGGTACCGAAAAGAAGAGCAAGGTCGTAAGTGATAAGGAAAGAAAGATAACAGCTTATCATGAAGCCGGTCATGCCATACTTTTCAGGGAACTTCCCGATGTGGGACCTGTGCATACTGTATCGATAATTCCGACAGGTATGGGAGCGGCAGGTTATACTATGCCTCTTCCGAAAGAAGACCGTATGTTCAGCACCAAGTCCAAGATGCTTAATGAGATAAAGGTAAGTCTCGGCGGAAGAATAGCCGAAGAAATAATATTCGGAGATGTCACTACCGGTGCAAGCGGAGATATCAAACAGGCTACGGCATTGGCAAAAGCTATGGTGATGAAGTACGGAATGAGCGATAAGCTCGGAATGATCAATTATGAGTCCGAGCATGATGAGATCTTCATAGGAAGAGATTTAGGTCATACAAAGACCTATGCGGATGATACTGCAAGAATTATAGATGAAGAGATAAGAAATATAATTGACACTTGTTATGAAGAAGCTAAACAGATAATAATGTCAAGAAGAGAAGTTCTGGATAAGTGCTGTGAGCTTCTTCTGGAAAAAGAAAAGATCGGATATGAAGAATTCGAGGCATTATTCAATGATTAAAAGAGAAGCTATATTTAGTGATGAAACTCAAAACTATGTAAATCCTGCTGAACCGAGTGCCTATGACAATATAAGTATATGCATAAGAGTTGCAAAGGATGATGTGGACAGAGTTGAGATATTACATGGTAAAAACTACAGCGAAGCGACCATACTCAGAAAATATCACAGCGACTATTATTTTGATTATTACAAGCTTTTTACCGATATATCTAATGTTGTATTCAGATATGTATTTAAGATCAGTAAGGGTAAAGAGAGTGTATATTACGACAGAGTAGGAGTAAGTGATGGTATAAGAGTATTTCAGGGTTTGAGATCATACCTGATTTCAAAACTCCGGATTGGGCTAAGGGAGCTGTAATGTATCAGATATTTGTTGACAGATTCTGTCGTGGAGACAGTTCTAATGACGTACTTGATGACGAATATATTTATTTGAGTCTACCTTGTACACGTACGACAGATTGGTCACAGTATCCGTCAAACTTTGATGTGGGGTATTTTTACGGGGGAGATCTGCAGGGAGTTATGGATAAGCTTGATTATCTCAGATCTCTGGGGGTTGAGGTAATATATTTTAACCCCATATTCGTATCACCTTCCAATCACAAATACGATGCCCAAGATTATGAGCATATAGACCCTCATTACGCAAAGATAGTAAATGACGGTGGAGAACTTGTGGATTCGGAAGCGGAAGATAACATTAAAGCAACAAAATATATAATAAGAACTACAGATAAGGAAAACCTTGAAGCAAGTGACAGATTTTTTGCCGATTTTGTGGAAACAGCACATCAGAAAGGTATAAAAATCATACTTGACGGGGTGTTTAATCACTGCGGTTCCTTTCATAAATGGCTTGACAAAGAATCGATATACAAGAATGCCAAGGGTTACCCCAAAGGTGCTTTCCACGGAGTTGACAGTCCTTACAGAAATTTTTTCAGATTTCATGAGGATACCGATTCCTATGACGGTTGGTGGGGTCACAGTACACTGCCAAAGCTTTTTTACGAAAACAGTGAAAAGCTTGTAAATGAGATACTCGCTATAGCAAGAAAATGGATAAGTCCTCCCTATAATGTGGATGGATGGAGACTTGACGTTGCGGCAGATCTCGGACATTCCGAAGACTTTAATCACAGGTTTTGGTCAAAGTTCAGGAAAGAGGTTAAAAAGATCAATCCGGATGTCATAATACTGGCTGAGCATTACGGAGATCCTTATTCGTGGCTTAACGGTAAGGAATGGGATACGGTAATGAATTATGATGCTTTTATGGAGCCGGTAAGTTTCTTTCTTACGGGTATGGAAAAACATTCCGAAGCATTTTATCCCGAAAAAGTGGGAGACGGAAAACTATTCTGGCATACTCTTTGTATGCCAAGGCAAGGATGCCCATGCCATCTTATATGTGCAGCATGAATGAGCTTTCAAACCACGATCATTCAAGGTTTCTTACCAGGACCAACAAGAAGGTTGGAAGACTTCACACCATGGGCTCTAAAGCAGCCGAGGAGGGTATAGACGAGTCTGTATTCAGACAGGCTGTGATCATGCAGATCAGCATGCAGGGAGCACCTACCGTATATTATGGAGATGAGGTCGGTGTGTGCGGATGGACAGATCCGGATAACAGAAGGACCTTCCCCTGGGGCAATGAGAACTGGGATATACTTGAATTTCATAAGTATGCTATAAGCCTACATAAAAGATACAGATCGCTTTGTCACGGTTCTTTGGTACCTATACTAGGAGAACATAACTTGATTGCTTATATAAGATCTGTTAAGGATGAGCAAATGCTTATCGTCATATATACCGGAAGAGAGGAGATAGAAGTCGATATACCGGTGTGGCTTATGGGACTTAAAAATAAGGATAAACTCGTAAGGGTGATGCTTACGGAAAAAGATTCCTATAATGTGGGAGAGTTGAGCATAGAAGTAAAGGGAAGCAGTACTAAACTAAAATTAAAGAAAAATACTGCCGCCATGTATTTGGCAAAGAGCCAATAACACTAAACGGACTGCCGTATATTGTATACGATTGTGGCAGTCCGTTTTATGTCTGTATTATGTAAGTCATATTAAATAAATCAAATAAAGAGCTGTCGGTAACAGCTCTTTAAAAATACGTGAAAAATTATTCTACTTCTTTACCGTGTTTTTTACAAATGTATTTGTGCATATTTACAGCGGCTTTTTTACCCGCACCCATAGCGAGTATAACCGTAGCTGCTCCGGTCACGGCATCTCCTCCCGCAAATACACCCTCTCTTGTTGTTTCCATGCTATCTTCATTTACTGAGATACACCCCTTTTGTTGGTCTCAAGGTGTTCGGTAGTAGATTTTATAAGCGGGTTGGGGCTTGTACCTATAGAGATTATTACCGTATCAACATCTATAGTCTTAAATCTGTCAACAGGTATAGGCTTTCTTCTGCCATCTGCTCCCGGTTCTCCAAGCTCCATCTCCTGAAGCTCCATGCCAACTACTTCGTTATTCTCTCCTACAAGTATACGGGTAGGGTTATGAAGATTAAGGAATTCTATCTGCTCTTCCTTAGCGTGATGTATTTCCTCAAGTCTTGCAGGCATCTCTGCTTCGGAACGTCTGTATACTATATACACCTTTTCGGCACCAAGCCTTTTTGCGGTACGGCAGGCATCCATGGCAACGTTACCGCCTCCCACTACCGCAACAGCCTTACTGTTTCTTATAGGTGTGTGGTAATCTTTATCATAGGCTTTCATAAGGTTTGAACGGGTAAGGTATTCATTTGCGGAGTATACACCTATGGCATTCTCGCCCTCCAATCCCATGAATACCGGAAGTCCCGCACCTGTTCCGATAAATATAGACTCGAATCCGTCATCAAAAAGTTCATCTATGGTAAGTACACGACCTATGACCATATCAAGCTCTATCTTAACTCCGAGAGCTTTTAATTTTTCTATCTCTTTTTTAACTATTGCTTTTGGAAGTCTGAACTCCGGTATACCGTAGATCAATACGCCTCCGGCTTCGTGGAAGGCTTCAAAAACAGTTACTCATAGCCTAAAAGCGCCATATCTCTGGCACAGGTAAGTCCTGCAGGTCCGGCACCGAGTACCGCAACCTTTATGCCGTTGCTTTCGGGTCTTTGAGGTAATGTATCGTTATTCTCTCTGTACCAGTCGGCTGTAAATCTTTCAAGTCTTCCGATACCGACAGCTTCACCTTTCCTGGCACGTACACACTTAGATTCACACTGACTCTCCTGAGGGCATACACGACCGCATACCGCAGGAAGTCCGTTGGTTTCGCTTATTTTATCATAGGCAGCAGGCATATTGCCTTCTGTGATGTATTTAATAAACTCAGGTATCTTAACATTTACCGGGCAACCGCTTACACAAGGTTGAGCCTTACATTGCAGACATCTTGCAGCTTCTTCCTGAGCCATTTGATAGGTATAGCCCATGCTTACTTCCAGGAAATTGGCATTTCTTACCAATGGGTCCTGTTCCGGCATTTTAACTTTTTCATTAGACATATTTCTTTCCATAGTATTATACCTCCTTACTTAGTCCCTGACAGTTCTGCGATTTTTGCTTCCTTTTGCATACGGCAGTCATGATCACGCTGTCTTTCGGTAGATTTGTAAAAACTGTTTCTTGACATAAGTCCATCAAAGTTTACAAGGTGTCCGTCAAATTCCGGACCGTCAACACAGGCGAACTTGACTTGATTATCAACTTCAACTCTGCATCCGCCGCACATTCCCGTACCGTCTATCATGATAGGGTTAAGAGATACTAGGGTTTAATATTGTATTCTTTGGTGATCTGGGATATAAACTTCATCATTATTACAGGTCCTATGGCAATTACAAGATCGTAATCATTGCCTGCTTCTATAAGAGAGCGAAGCTTATCCGTCACGAATCCCTTCTCCCCGTACGAACCGTCATCTGTAGTAAGGTAAAGGTTATCGCAGCAAGCCCTCATCTCGTCTTCCAATATAACTATGTCTTTATTTCTAAATCCTGCTATAATATCCGTTTTGGTACCTTGAGCGTATAAGGCTTTGGCACTTGGCCAAGCTATAGCATTGCCGACACCGCCTCCTATGACACAGGCTCTTTTATAGCCTTCAAGCTCAGACGGACGACCCAGTGGGCCGACAAAGTCAAGTATGTGATCGCCTTCGTTCTTCTGACCCAGAAGGAAGGTTCCCTCTCCTGCCATTTGGAAAATAATAGTTACAGTACCTTTTTCGTTGTCGGTACCGGCTACGGTAAGAGGTATTCTCTCGCTGTGCTCGTCCAGTCTGAAAATAATAAACTGTCCCGCCTTGGCTTTCTTTGCAATGAGGGGCGCTTCAATATCCATCATTACAACATTTTCATTGAGCATTTTTTTTGAAGCAATCTTAAACATATTTTATTTCCTCCTTGATCAAAAATATATTTATATACTATTGTAATAGTTTTTTTGGTGGTTTTATAAATAGTTTTTTTATACGATTTTACAAATAAAAAAAGAAAAAAATTTACAAAAAAAGCAGTAAGGTAAGACTAATAATCAGTAATATTATAGCAATATTATAAACAATTAGAATAGTATCTTATATATTTAAATCATTAACAGAAAAATTAGCAAAAAAATTTGATATATTAGATATATTCGATATTTAATAACTAAACCGCATCACCAAAGCCGGCTCGATATAATTTGCAAAAGATATCCTGTGTTGATCAAAACAATGACAATACTTTAACAATACAATAACATAAAATAAAAAATTATCAAGCAAATTAAGATAAATGTATTTAAAAAAGTTGAATTATAAGATATACGGCTCAGGCAGGCGAATAAAAAAAGCGTAACAGTCATAATGCTGCTACGCTTAAAAAATACGGATTTAAGATCATCTTAAAAAAATCCAATATAAGTTTTATTGATTAATTTGTTATCACCAATCCGCTTTCCTTATCAAAGATGTGAATCTTTTGCATATCAAGTGCGAATACCGCTCTGTCACCGTTCTTAAGAGTGGTTCTCGGATTTACTCTTGCGGTTATTGACTTACCGTCAAGGTCGCAATATAAGAACACCTCAGAACCTAAAAGTTCATAAACCTTTATGTCGGCTTCGACTTTTCCCGAAAGTGCTTGATTTACAAACAATTCACTGTCATGTATATCCTCAGGACGGATTCCAAGTATTACTTCCTTGCCGTTATAATTTTCACTTACAAGCTTCTCTATCTTGTCTGCAGGAAGCTTAAGGTTGTATGAACCTACAGTAAGCTCAACATTATCCTTAGAGATCACATTGACCTTGGCATCCAGGAAGTTCATTTGAGGTGAACCTATAAAGCTTGCAACGAAGGTATTGCAAGGGTTGTTGTAAAGATTTCTCGGTGTATCCACCTGCTGTACTACTCCGTCCTTCATAACAACTATTCTGGTACCTAGTGTCATAGCCTCAGTCTGGTCGTGAGTTACGTAGATGATGGTCGCTCCGAGACTTTCGTGTAATTTTGCGATCTCTATACGCATCTGAACTCTGAGTTTTGCATCAAGGTTTGATAAAGGCTCGTCCATCAAAAACACCTTAGGATTTCTGACGATAGCTCTACCCATGGCTACACGCTGTCTTTGACCTCCGGAAAGTGCCTTGGGTTTTCTGTCAAGCATTGCTTCAAGTCCGAGTATGGAAGCCGCATTACGAACTTTTTTATCTATCTCTTCTTTCGGAAGCTTTCTGAGCTTAAGTCCAAAAGCCATGTTCTCATATACGGTCATGTGAGGATACAGTGCATAGTTTTGGAATACCATAGCTATATCTCTGTCCTTAGGTTCAACATCATTAACTACCTTGCCGTCTATCTCCAAAGTACCGGCACTTATGTCTTCAAGACCTGCGATCATACGAAGTGTTGTCGATTTTCCACAGCCTGAAGGACCGACGAATATTATAAATTCTTTATCGCCGATCTCCAAATTAAAATCCTGTACAGCCTTAAAACCGTTAGGGTAAATCTTTTCTACGCCCTTAAGCGATAAACTTGCCATCACAACCTCCTAAAAATTCATTAATATTAAAATTATATCCTGTCTTACATACCAAGTAAAGCTTTTTCATCCGCAACCACAACAACATCCTGATGTAATTGAAGTATTGAAGCAGGAACCTCAGGAGTTACTTTACCCTTGATAGCTTTGGCGAGTATTGCCGCCTTATCTTCACCGGAAACAAGTAAAAGTATCTTCTTAGCAGATAATATAGAAGCTATACCCATAGTATAAGCCTGTTTCGGAACTTCTTCTATATTGTTGAAGAATCTTTTATTGGCTTCTATCGTACTTGCAGTAAGATCCACACAATGAGTACCGATGCTGAAACTGTCGCTCGGTTCGTTGAATCCTATATGACCGTTATGCCCAAGTCCCAGGACCTGGAGATCTATTCCTGCCGAATTCCTTATAATAGCCTCATACTCCCTGCAGGCTTTCATACTGTCGGGCTCCATACCGTCAGGAAGAAAAGTATTGGCTTTGTCGATATTAACATGATCGAACAAATTCTGATTCATAAAATATCTGTAACTTTGCTTATGTGTAGGCTCCAATCCTCTGTATTCGTCAAGATTGATGGTACTGATCCTTGAGAAATCCAATTCACCTGCCTCATACATCCTTACTAAAAGCTCGTAGGTTTTTATAGGGGTAGAACCGGTTGCCAGACCGAGTACGGCATTCGGCTTTAGTATAACTTGACTTGCTATGATAGCCGCAGCCTTTTTGCTTGCTTCTAAATAATCCGCAGTTCTGAAAATTTTCATAAAACCCTCTCTCTTAAAATATGTCTATTTGTTTGTATCAGTTAAAGTTAAGATCAAGCTCATAAAATAACCGGTATTATTATACAACTTTAAGACTATAAAGTATAGTGTATATAATGGACATCAAAGATTTTTTTAAATGTTTTATACAATAAAAACAATTATTAATAAAAAATACTGCCGCTTTGAAAAAAAAGATCAACAAAGCGACAGTATTTAATTAATTATTGTTATCTTCGTGTTTTTTTCTTTCCACGAGTCTTCCCATATAGAAAGCTATGATACCTACACCTATACCTGTCTGAACGCAGAAGAGAAGGCTTTCTACCTCTCCCGGAAGTTCTTTTCCCAAAACGGTTTCTATGATAGGATTAAACCAGGGTTCATATTCTCCGCCCTGTATCTCGGCTACGACTTCACTTCCGGCATCATCCGAACCGCCGAATTCAGCATTCTTAAGCATAAATAAAGGAACTATAGCCATCAATACAACTACTACAAGCAAGCTTATAACAAGTTTTTTATTTTTTGACATTACTTACTACCTCCTTATAAAAAGCCTATTTCTTTAAGCTCGGACTGTGCATAAGTCTTAAGCCCCACAATTATAACAACGGTAAGCATACCTTCGATTATAGCAAGCGGAACCTGAGTCGGTGCGAATACAAGTAAGAATTTACCTGCTGAAGCCATAACGCCGCCCTGCTGCATAGGATAAGCGAATGCAAGCTGGAATGCGGTAACGACATAGGTCAACAGATCTCCGAGGAAAGCGGCTAAGAATATTGAAACATTATCATTTACCTTTGACTTTTTACAGATTTTATAAACTATAAAAGATACGAAAGGACCTGCTATAGCCATGGAGAAAGTATTGGCTCCGAGTGTTGTAAATCCGCCGTGTGCCAAAAGAAGTGCCTGGAATATAAGAACTATAATACCCAGTACGCTTACGGCACTCGGTCCGAAAAGAATAGCTGCAAGTCCGGTACCTGTCATGTGTGAACAAGAACCCGTAACTGAAGGGATCTTAAGTGAAGACAGTACGAAGACGAAGGCTCCGGACATAGCTAAAAGTGTAATTGTTTTTCTGTCCTTTGCTATTGTCTTTTTAATCGACAAATACCCGGCTATTAAAAACGGTAGTGAAATAACGCTCCAAGCTATAACATGAACTACAGGTAAGTAGCCCTCCATAATGTGCATCGCATTTGCCGCAAAAGGCAGTGCAAAGCTCAAAGTAAATATCATTGCCAGAGTCATTAAGATTTTCTCTTGCTTTTTCATGTATTCCTCCTTTTAAAAATCTTTTTTATATTAACTCAAGCCGTTAAGCCCGAGCAATAAACATTTTCCTGAAATCATCCATATTTCTTGCAGGCTTCGTGCTCTCCCGGAATACGGAATTCTCGACCAGAGTCTCAAAAACCTCGAGAAGTATGGGCTTTTTAAGATTAGCCTTTTTCAAGACCTCGTTGTCGCTTAGTACACTTATCGGATCGGAGTCGGCTATTATACTACCCGAACAAAATACAACTATCCTGTCCGCCCAGCGAAAGGCAAATTCCAGATCGTGAGTGGATATGACAAGAGTCCTTTGTTCCGCACTCATTTTATCGAGCACTTCTTCAAATATTGAAATATTTTGAGGGTCGAGTGAAGCCGTCGGTTCATCAAAGATGATTATTTCCGAATCCATAGCTATGATATCCGCTATACTTACTCTTTTTTTTCTCACCTCCGCTAAGGTAATGCGGCGGTCTGTCTATGAGATGAGAGATATTCATATAATTCAATGAGTCCAAGACTCTTCTTGTGACCTCTTCCTTGCTAAGACCTAGGTTCATGGGACCGAAACTTACTTCCGCCCTTACCGTGGAAGCTATGATCTGGTTGTCGGCATCCTGAAATACTATACCTACATTCTTTCTAAGTTCCTTGATGGAAGATTTATTTATAAGTTTATCCCTGTAATATACCGCACCGCTTTCGGGTCTGAGCACTCCGTTGATATTAAGGAAAAATGTGGACTTTCCGGAACCGTTGGCTCCGAGAACAGCCAGACGCTCTCCACGGTGTATGTTAATAGAAACTCCTTTTAACACTTCATGTTCTTTTGTATAAGAGTAATGAAGATTTTCTGCTTTTAAGATAACTTCGTTCATAAAATAGATCCTTTTTTGTATGTATTCGATCCTATAGCCTTAAAATAAGACTATGTAACAGATCTGTCCTGCAAATATCGTGAAAAAGCGATGAATCGAAAAACAGTAGTTATTTATATTATGTAAAAATTTATAATGCATATAGAAAATCAAGTTTTGAACTGATGAACCATATCGCAAACATCGATAAAATAAAAAGAATAGCTGTGAATAAATGTTTTTTATCAAGTTTCTTTTCTTCCTGAAGGAAGTTAAGATCTCCGTCAAAGCATCTTGCCTCCATAGCCGTATAGTAGGCATTGGCTTTTTTTAATGATACTACGAGTATGTTGCTTGCGATATTGCCGAAACTTTTATAAGATGCCTTAAGATTATGATATCCCAATCTTGAAAGTGCGGAATTATGCATATTCATATAGCTTTCTATGAGTATGAATATAAATCTGTAGATAAGATTCATAAGCTCTATTATAAGCTTGGGTACATGCATATTTCTCAAAGCATTTATTATCTCGTAAGGCATGGTTGAGAGTATAAGACTTTGCATAACGCTTACACAGGCAAGAACCTTAATTATAAGTTTTGCAGTCTCACTAAGTTGCTCCTTTGAGGTATACATATAAAGATTTCCTATCTTGATATGGTAATCTCCCAAGGCTTCAAATGAAAATCCTAAAGCAATACCTATACTTGCCACGATTATAAAGCTCAGAGGTCCAAGCAGTATGGAAAGATATTCCTTAAAATCCATCTTTCCAAGCTGTACGCTTATAAAAAACATTGTAAGAAGTACATAAGCCGATACATAAGGATCGTTAAATATTATTGTTAAGATAAGTGTTATTAAAGCACATATCAGTTTGAATTCCGGATTTATATGCTTAAGTTTGGAATGAAAAGCATACATATCTATGGAAAAACCGCTGCCATGTTGATGAGCCATACAAATCCCCTCAAAAAAAATAACTGTCCGTTCAGAGAATTAAAAACGGTTTTATAAAAACCGACGATCCCTCGAAAGACAGTTTATAATAGTCGATATAGGTACAGTGACCACATCTTTACAAAATCAGATCACAAGCAGTCATTTAAAGCTAAAATCAATTTCAAAGATTTATATAAAGATGTAATAATAAACGACTTATAGTTTTTGGGATCGAAAAACCAAGTCCTTGTTATGCGAAAACGAAACGATCGCATACGGTACATAGATGTATCCTGACTTAAAATCCGATAAAATGCTTGATTTACCGGCAGACCATGCCTTCCCGATCTGAAAGATACAAGATCAGTGGCATAATAACGGTCTTTTATTTATCACAGTAGCGTCCCTGTGCGGGATTCTCACCCGACTTCCTATGTAAACATAAAATCTATGCACACTAAGGAAAATAATATCATAAGATAATATTAAAATCAAGATATAATTATAAAGAAAACATAAATGAGATTTTGTATTTTTATTGTTACATAAAAAGGTTACAGTTCAGGTAGGTCATTCATCTTCGTCAAAAAGACTAAAAATATTTCATTTTTATCTATAAATTAGACGAAGATGAATTCCGGCGGTAGCCTGATAGATATACATGTATAATATACACCTGAAAGCAAGCTTTCATTTGGTATATTATACATGTATATCTAAACTACCTGAACTGTAACATAAAAAGAGCCATACAGCATATAAAATAAATTATTGTATATACTGTATGGCAGCAGAGTGCTAAAAATTATTGTTTTTAAAAATCATTACCATCTTGTAGTATCTTCAGTCTGATTAAAGTGTGCAACCGACTGGTTGCCTATTTTATCGCTGACATGAACATCCAAACTTCCGAAACTGTCAAGGTTAAAAGTTGCTTCGGAGTTGGCTTCGTCTACGGACAGCGGATCCACTCTTAAACCTGTAGGAGTCGTGGCGTATATTGAAGAAAAATCAATACCGGATTGAGTATCCTCAAATGAGACCAATATCTCGGTATTCTTGCTGACCTGTGTAACTTCACCTTGAATTACGGGCGGTTCCTGGTCTATAGAACCTACATTATCGTAAGCCGCATCGCTCATACCGTTAAAACCGTACACCACAGCGGAGATACCGCCGTTTTTAGTCAGGTTTGCCGAATATATCAGGGAAGCTCCGGTCTCTTCCTTGGTAAGTTCCAAAGGTTCGTTGTCAAAAAGCACTTCGAGCTTTTTTATCGGGTAGAATTTGTTGACTTTTACAGTTAATGTTACATTTTGAAAGTTGTGTTCATCTATTACTTCCATAGTGACCTTAGGTCTGGAAGTGGCAAGAAAAAATATGATCAAATTAATTATCACAAAAGGTATACCGTAAAAAAGCAAAAAGTTTTTAACGGAGATCCTGCCTTCCTGATGTCTTTGCTGTCTTGAATGTGAATTTCTGGAATATTGCGTCATAAAGAATCCTTTCTTAATAACCTGAATAAGAAGGCTGTAAAAACCATACAGCTCTTGATGGCTACATTTTACAACATAAAATATAAAATATCAATTCCCGAATAGTTAAGATTACCGATAAAAATTGACGATCTATAATTAATCAAAATATCAGGAAGTTTAATATTTATTAACAATCTAGTGAATTAAACTGCCAAGGATCCCGAAAGATACAAGCATCATGATCATACTTGCCATAAATACTCCAAGGGTTATGGCTGCAAGAGCTTTTTTTCTATCCATATTGAGCATGGCGGCAACCAGAGCACCGGTCCACGCACCGGTTCCGGGAAGAGGTATCCCTACGAATATGACCAATCCCCAAAAACCGTATTTTTCTATGGAAGACTTGTTCTTGTCGACTTTTTTGTATATCCATACGGCAAAGCTTCGGAATATCTTTACCTTACTGTTTTGCATTTTATAAATGACAGTTTCGATCAGATATATAATAAAAGGGATAGGTAGCAGGTTGGCTATTATGGCAATAACATAACTTTCCAGTGGAGGAAGGTTTAGAAGTGCGGCTGCTATAAGTCCGCCTCTTAGTTCAAGTATAGGCATAAGGGATATGACAAATACCGCAAGCTGCTTTCCCAGGGGCAGTGCTAAAAGTCCGGATAATGAGTGTAGAAGAGCTTTTGCCAGTTTTTCAGCCATGTCTTACACCTCTCTATTCTTGGAAGTATGATCCGCACTCAGAATTTTTTGAACCGCTTCATATAAATTCTCAGCCGTGCAGTCGGGCTTGGCATCGTATTTGTTATCGGTTCCTGCAAGACCTGTCATCACTAAAACAGACTTTAATCCGGCTTTTTTGGCAAGTTCAATATCCATGGTACTGTCTCCTATCATATAAGAAGAGGACAGATCTATATTGAATTTTTCTTTAGCCTGTTCTATCATACCGGTCTTAGGTTTTCTGCACTCACAATCTATCTTATACAACGGATTTTCCTCAGGGAAACCTTTATCGGGGTGATGCGGACAAAGAATATATCATCGACAAATACACCCTCTTTACCGAGCAGCGTCTTAAGTTTTTTATGTATATGATCAATATCGCTTACATCGCACAGACCTCTTGCGACCGAAGGCTGGTTGGTAATAATTATTGCAAGCAGACCCGAAGAATTGATAGCACCTATAGCCTCAACGACACCGTCTAAAAGCTCGAGATCCTCAGCCTTGTATATAAAGTTATCAAGTTTATTTATGGTTCCGTCCCTGTCTAAAAAAATTGCACTTTGTTTGTTGGAAAGATTCTTTCTTGAAATAAGTCCGGCATCAAGTTCGCTCACGGCTTTTTCTATCCTGTCCACCGTACCGACATCCTTTACATATTCGGGTGATTTGTAAGCATATATAGCCTCGCCCGAGGCAGCCATAACGGCAAGTATATCTTTTTCAAAATCTGTCTTGACAGGTTCAGCTACTTTTTCACAGACACTTTTATCAAGTATGTATAGACCGGCATTGACCATATTATCATACCAATAATCTCTTTTATTGTTTTTTGAATCAAAGCGTATAACTCTCTCATCCGGGTCGGTTTCAACAAGGTCGGAGTCATAAGGGTGGGAATTGGGATGAGCAAATATTGTAACATCCGCTTTTTTTGACCTATGGAAGCTTTCCATTTTATCTATATCTATATTAAAGAATATATCACCGAAGACCAGTAAAAAGTATTCGTCACTAAGTTTATCTTTAAGATAATAAAAAGCACCCGCTGTACCCAGAGGCTTGTCCTCGATTATATAATCTATATTGACACCGAATTTTTCACCGTTACCGAAATATTCGCTTATCTTCTCGCCAAGATGCCCTATTATCATAGTTATATCAACTATGCCGTATCTTTTAAGCTCCTCTATCTGCCATAAAAGTAAAGGCTTTTCTTTTATAGGTATCATAGGCTTAGGGATCTCGCCTTTTGTAAGACTTTCAAGTCTGGTTCCCTTTCCCCCTGCCATAATGACTGCTTTCATAAAAATAATTCCTTTCAGTGTATTGTAATTAAATATGTCTTATTGGGGTAATAACTTTTTTAAAACAGGAATTTTTTGACCGACCTTTACTATGATCCATGAAGTAAAGAATGCAACCAACGCAAGCAATATTCTGTATTTGACATTTTGATCGTTAAAAGTAATGAATCTTCTGACGACAGCCATAATAAAATAATGTATCAGATATATGCCGATCACCTGCTTTCTGAATATTGAAGACGCATTGTACAAGAAAGTTTTAAGCTTGGAAGCTTTTAGATTCCTGAAAAATAAAAACAGAGCCGTTGAATACAATATACAAGGCAAGCCCATATAACCCTTAAAGTTTCATTCAGGGAGTTGTCTTTGAATGATAAATACAGTGTTACCAACATTTGAAGCAACAAACCGAAAAGCCCGAGAATATAAATAAATATTCGAGTGTTTTTTTTGATATCATATCGGTCTATACAGTATCCGATCAGTAAATAAATAACATAATTGGCTCCAACAGGCATAATAAAACCGGTATTCCAGGGTATCACATAACCTGTCAAAGAAGATATCAAAGGAAGGGCAACATTTAATATCACAAATCCGGATATTATATATTAAAAAGGTCTCCTTTTTGTTCTCCTCGGGGATAAGAGTAAAGACCGGAATAATCAAATATGTTGTAAATAAGCAGATAAATATCCAATAAGTACCGCCGTTTGCTTTTGTGTTGATCACGGAGTCCAATATATTCAAGGGGGTAAAGATCCCGGCATCCACAGAACCGTTAATAAATCTCATAGCGATTCCGACTATGCTCCAAAATATAAAGGGTATTAAAATCTTATTGATCCTTTTTGCAAAAAATTCTTCGGTGGAATATTTTTTTCTGTAATCCAGTAAAGTCGCTCCTGCAAGCATGAAACAAACCGGAACGGCAAAATAAAATACAGATTCTATAATATCGGCATATATCCACCATCTGCTTTTTTCAAATGACCAAAATATACCGTTTGAGTGTAAGAATACCACAGCTATGCATGAAAGGACCGCCAATATATCGATATATTCAATACGGTCGTTTGCTTGTCCATCTTTATTTTTCATAATGTAATACCGGTGTGTATAAGTATGTACACCGGGCTCCTTTCCAAAAAGTTTACTACCGACCTTTATTATATAAATACTAAGTCAATCTATAATTGTATCTTAATAAGTATCCGGTAGCAAGATATTTCAGAAAGTATTTTTACCGCATATAAAACGAAGTGACGGGCATTAAGTCAAGCCTGTAATGTTTATAACGAAAAGTATAAAAGAAGTAATATAAATGCTATTTTTATAAAGAATGAAAAACAAAACCATTAACCGTATATACGTAAGGGGGAGGTCACTTAAAAAAATAAAATGGGGACAAGCCTTGAAAGTTGCTTTTATATTGGGTGATATGAGACTTTTTACACAGAGAATATAATGCCTTGACCCATCTTAAGATTAAATATTAATTTAGAATATATATTTGTATTATATAATAAAATATAGTATAATCGCAGGAAGTAAAAGCGTTTTATAAAAGTCCCTAGTTTTGTTTATATCAAACTAGGGATGATTTTTACAAAGATAATACAAGGAGCAAAAATAATGATAATTACAAGAACTCCTTTCAGGATGTCCTTTTTTGGAGGAGGCACTGATTTTCCGGGATTCTATCAGGAAAACGGAGGAGCTGTCATCTCAACAACATTTGATAAATATTGTTATTTGACCGTAAGACATCTTCCGAGATTTTTTGAATACAGTTCACAAATAGTTTATTCAAGGACAGAATCCGTCAAGAGTGTAGATGAAATAGAACATCCTGCTGTTAGAGAGGCGATGAAATATTTGGACATGCATGAACTTAGGATCACCTACGATGCAGACCTTCCGGCACGTTCCGGTCTGGGTACCAGCAGTTCATTTGCGGTAGGATTGCTTAATGCTTTTTATGCACTTAAGGGTAAGTATGCGGACAAGAGAAAGCTGGCTGATGAAGCCATATATCTTGAGAGAGAACTTTGTAATGAAAGCGGTGGGGTTCAAGATCAGATCGCAGCATCATTCGGAGGACTTAACAGAATTATTTTTAATCAGGGCGGATATGAAGTGGAACCCATAATCATATCTCCAAAGAAAAAAGAAGAGCTTAATGACAACCTGATGTTGTTTTTTACAGGTTTTTCAAGGTTTTCATCAGATATACAAAAAGGTACCGAAACAGCTATTAAAAACAAGAAAAAAGAGCTGATAGAGATGCTCGGATTGGTCGATGAGGCTCATAAGATACTTACTTCGGATGCCGATCTTAGCGAATTCGGAAGAATGCTCGATTATACGTGGAAATTAAAAAGAGGTATCGAAAGCAAGATATCTACCAATGATATAGATATATTATATGAAAAGGCTATGAATGCAGGGGCACTCGGAGGGAAATTACTCGGAGCCGGCGGCGGAGGCTTTTTGCTTTTTTATGTTGAAAAAGATAAACAGGCGGCAGTACAGAACGCACTTGACAATCTATTATACGTACCATTTAAATTCGAAAATGCAGGTACCAAGGTAATACATTACTCACCGGAAAGTTTTGAGGTAACAAAAAATACTTATGGAACATAAGGAAAAGTCGAAGGTATTATCAGTCGTTGTTCCGGCGTATAATGCACAGGCATATATAAGGGAAAACCTGGATTCTTTTTGTATACCCGAAATCATGGATGATATTGAGGTGTTGATAATCAATGACGGTTCTGATGATGATACGGAGTCGATATCCTCTGAATATGTTGAAAAACACCCGGATACCTTCAGGTTATTCAACAAGGAAAACGGTGGCCACGGTTCGGGTATCAATTACGGAATAAAGTATGCAAAAGGAAAATACTTTAAAGTAGTCGATGCGGACGACACTGTAGGTAAGGAGGCATTTATAAACCTTGTAAAATGCCTGGGTTCTTGCGATTCGGATATTGTTTATTCGGGATTTTATTGGGCTTATGATGACGGAAGCGCTGACATGTCGAATTTCAAACTCAAACAGGAGTTTGAAGTTGCGTTTGACGGTGTTGAATATAATAAAGAATATAAGTTTGATGCGATAGCAAAGAAACTGTATATAAAGATGCATAACATGACTGTAAAGACCGCAATACTTTATGATAACGATATAAAAATCGATGAGAATTCATATTACGTGGATGCGGAATACATCCTGTATCCGATACCCTATGTTGATACCGTAATGTTTATAAAAGATATAGTTTATTACTACAGGATAGGGAGAAAAGGTCAGAGCGTATCGATCGAAAAAATGCAAAAGAATGAGAAAAATTACAGCCTGGTGATAGATTCCTTACTTAGATTTTATTCGGATCTTTACAAAGAAAAGATATGTTCTAAGGCTAAAAAATATTACATAGCCGCAATTATCGCAAGAGTTATTTCCGGTAAATACAAGGTCATGTTGAGTATGAAAGATTCGAGAAAAAGTGAATTTATAAAATTCGAGCATAAACTTAAAGAGGAGTATAGGGATATTTATAATAAAAATATAAACCCGGCGGTAAAAATCTTAAGGGCGACAAACTACATGACTTATTCTTTTATAAGCTTTTTGGTAAGGATATTTTATAAATAAAACCGTTATGAGGATGGAGTAATAATATGTTAAAACTTATTGACAGAATAAATACCTACAAACATTATGAGCCGCTGTTAAAGCAGCTTATAATAAAAGATATAAAATTAAAGTACAGAAGAAGCTTCCTGGGATATATATGGAGTATCATGAGTCCTCTTTTGATCATGGTAGTAATGGTGATCGTGTTTTCCAATATGTTTAGATTTGATATAGTTAACTATCCGGTCTATTTTATAATAGGTCAGACTATTTATAACTTCTTTTCCGAGTCAACCAATCATGCCATGTGGTCTATAGTCGGCAATGCGGCATTGTTAAAGAAAACCTATGTACCCAAATATATTTTCACATTATCAAAAATCTCAAGTTCTTTTGTTAATACATTATTTGCACTGGGTGCTATGCTTATCGTGTTCATAGTATGCAATATCAAGTTCAACTGGTTTATGCTTTTCATACCGGTAATATTGCTTCAGGTTTATGTTTTATGTGTCGGAGTCGGTCTTATACTTGCACAGGCTACGGTGTTTTTCAGGGATATCCAATACATTTACGGTGTTATTCTTATGGTTTGGATGTATTTGACACCGATATTTTATCCGCTGAGTATGCTTGAATCCAATCCGGAATTACTTTTTTTGATCAAGAATTTTAATCCGCTGTATTTGTACATAGAACAATTTCGTACGATAGTGCTGCAAGGAGTATTCCCTCCTGTCGAACTTATTGCAAACGGTGTTGCATGGGCATTGCTGTCACTTGTTTTAGGTACGGTGATATTTTTGAAAACACAGGATAAGTTTATACTTTATATTTAATTTATTAGGACGGAGCGATCTTTTATGGATGTAAGAAAAGATGATGAAATAATAGAAGAGTTGATCAATGAAATAAACGATCAGCATGATACAGTGGATGTAAATACAAGTGAAGAGTCGGAGCATGAAAAGAAAGCTATAGAAGATACTGTGGTAAAGGTCGATAATGTAAGTGTAAGATTTAATATTGCTTCCGAACGAATCGATAATCTCAAAGAATATTTTATAAGCTTATAAGAAAAGAACTGTTGTTCAAGGAGTTCTTTGCTCTTAAAGATGTATCTTTAGAGATAAAAAGAGGAGAAGCATGGGGGTTTATAGGTATAAACGGATCCGGTAAGTCCACACTTCTTAAGCTTATATGCGGTATATTAAAACCTTATGAGGGTAAGGTTACGGTCAGCGGAAGTATAGCTCCGCTTATCGAGCTTGGAGCCGGTTTTGATTACGACCTTACAGCAAGAGAAAATATATATTTAAACGGTGCGGTACTTGGATATAATGAAAAATTCATGAAAGAACATTTTGATGAGATCGTTGAATTTGCGGAACTTCAGAACTTTCTTGATATGCCTATCAAGAATTATTCATCGGGTATGGCGGCACGTCTGGGATTTGCGATAGCGACAATGGTAAAGTCGGATATACTGATATGTGATGAAGTGCTTGCGGTAGGTGATTATGCGTTTCAGCTAAAGTGTGAAAAGAGAATGAAGGAGCTTCTTGACGGAGGAACGACACTTCTTTATGTATCTCATGCAACGGAATCCGTAAAAAGATTATGTGACCATGCATTATGGTTGAATAAGGGGAGAGTGGTTATGAAAGGTGGAGCAATAGATGTCTGTGATGCTTATATTAAGGACCAGATAGGTGAGATAAAAGCCAAGGTAGAGGGTGAAAATGTGGATTATATAATCATACAAGCCGGCGGCAAGGGTACGAGACTTGAACATCTTACAAGAAACAAACCCAAGGGCATAGTACCGGTGAATAATCTGCCTATAGTTTTCCACATGTTCAAGAAATATCCGGACAAGAAATATATAATAATAGGTGACTATAAAAACGAAGTCCTTGAAAAATACCTCGAAGCTTTCGGTGGAACCACCTGTATAAGCGTTAAGGCACAGGGACAGGGTACTTCTGCGGGACTGCATCAGGCACTTGAACATATACCTGCAGGTAAGAGATTTATGTTCGTATGGTCGGATCTTATACTGGGTGAAGAAGTAAATATTGATGAGACAAGGGGCAATGTCATAGGTATATCCAGAGACTTCGAGTGCAGATGGTCTTATAAGGATGGGCAATTTCTTGAAGAGCCGTCAATGCAGCACGGAGTTGCCGGGCTTTTCATATTCTCAGATAAGGAGATACTGGCACAGGCGCCTCAATCGGGTGAATTCGTAAGATGGTTACAGGGTCAGAATATAGAGTTTGAGGAAATGTCCTTACTGGATACGGTTGAAACCGGTACCTTAGAGGCGATAAGACGCATCTCGGGACATGAGGGCGAGTACAGATGCAGACCGTTCAACAGTATAGAAGTTCATGACAATATACTTATAAAAAGACCTATAGACGATCAGGGAAAGGCTTTAGCGGTCAATGAAGTAAAGTGGTACAGCGAAGTTAAAAAATACAACTTCGATCAAATACCTATAATATATGAATTAAATCCGCTTACCATGGAAAAGATAAACGGACAAAATATATACAAAGCCGAGCTTGATACCGAGCAAAAGAAAAAGGTCATAGACAACCTTATATCTTCTTTGGAAAAACTGCACGGTTTTGCCAAAGAAGAAGCGGATCCGTACAGTATAATGGATACGTATTTTTACAAGACTTTCACTCGTTTGGACAAGATAAGGAATCTGGTTCCTTTTGCACTTGAAAAGACTATAAATATAAACGGCAAGGACTATAAGAATCCGTTCTTCTACAGAGAAAAGATAAAAGAAGATGTCAGGAACCAGTGCCTGTATACATGTAAGAGTTTTTCATTGATCCACGGAGACTGTACATTTTCCAATACTATGGTAGACGATAAACTTAATGTTATATTCTTAGATCCGAGAGGTTACTTCGGAAGCACGGAGTTATACGGTGATGTGGATTATGACTGGGCTAAATTATATTATTCCATAGACGGAGATTACGATCAGTTTAACAATAAGAATTTTGAACTCTACATTGAAGAAAACGGAGTAAGACTTGATATAGCTACAAACGGCTGGAAAGAATTGGCACCTTATTATTTGTCACAGCTTAAAGGTGTGGATGCCCAGAAAATCAAATTTTTACATGCCCTTATATGGTTATCTCTTACGACCTATGCATGGGAAGATTATGATTCTATCTGCGGAGCTTTCTATAAAGGTGTGATGCTTATGGATGAGTGTCTTAAAGATAATTAGGAGGTAGTATATGGAAGATCTTAAACTGTCATCACTTCCTAAAACATGGATCTTTGATCTGGACGGCACGATACTTGTACATAACGGATATAAAAACGGAGGAGACAGGATATTGCCCGGGGTAAAGGAGTTCTTTGATAAGATTCCCGAGACAGATCATATACTGATCCTTACAGCAAGAAAGGAAGAAGTTCTTGAATCCACTATAGAGTTTCTTAAAGATAACGGGATAAGATATAATAATATATTGGCTGATATACCGTTCGGAGAGAGGATTTTACTTAATGACATGAAAGATTCGGGTCTGAAGACAGCCTATGCCGTTAATCTTAAAAGAGACGAGGGATTGAACTTTTCTGTTTATATAGATGAAGACCTTTAGTAAAGAAATATATATAAAGCAGGGGAAGATACCGATGAGGTAATGCTCAGTGTTGTGCTGCTCACATATAATCATGAGAGATATATAAGGACCTGTCTGGAAAGCATAGTCTTGCAAAAAACAAGTTTTAAGTATGAGTTGATAGTCGGAGACGATGCTTCAACGGACAGGACACCCGAAGTGATACTTGAGTATGCAGCTAAGTATCCTGACATAGTCGTTCCTGTACTGAGAGAAAAAAATATAGGTGCGGTAGCTAATCTGGTCGGGCTTTTAAAAATGGCGAAGGGCAGATATATAGCAGGTTGTGAGGGAGATGATTTCTGGACGGACAACAAAAAGCTGGAGCTACAGTTTAAATTTTTGGAAAGAAGAAAAGATCATATAGCTTGCAGTCATGATATAGAGACAGTAAATGAAGACGGAACACCGGCGGATAAGCAAAAGATCAACTGGATAAGTCCCAATAGGCATTACAGCCTTAAAGACTATAAGGGGATCATGCTTCCCGGGCATCCGGTAGCACTTGTTTTCAGAAATATATTTAAGACGCAGGAAGATCCGAACAGATTACTTGATTTCCATACATCCATAGCTGACAGAACATTGGCTGTGATGCTTTCGGTGCGTGGAAAGATCTACAGAGCCGATAGAAAAATGGCAGCATACAGACTTCATTCAAGTAATAAAACGAATATGACTAACAGTATATATAATAACTTAAGATCGTATTTGATAGACTATGAACTTAATGAGAAGATAGAAGAATATATATATACAAAGCTTCATAAAAGAATAAGTTTTGCGGGATTCAGATGGAAGCTTTTTGTTAAACTTGGGATAAAGACCTTACTTAAACTCTCTGAGGGTTCATTGGATAATTTTAAAAAAGTGGCTATACTGCATGCGAAATGGTGTGTGGGAGGACATAAAGGAGAGATCATGGTAGTTGGCATTATGCAACCTTACTTTTTGCCATATTTGGGTTATTGGCAATTAATAAATGCTGTTGATAAATTTGTAATATATGATGATGTTAATTATATAAAGGGCGGTTGGATCAACAGAAACAGGTATTTGTATAACAGTGAAGCAAAAGTTTTTAATATAATTATGAAGAATTCCAGCTCATTTAAAAAAATCAATGAAATAGAATTGATGAGCGGTGACGGAAAATACGATCCGATGAGAAAATTATATATGACTTTCGAGATGGCATATAAGAAAGCACCTTATTTTACTGAGGTTTCAGGACTTTTGGAAGAAATATTGAATCATAAGGAAAATAATCTTTCTAAATTCATTGAATATTCCATAAGAAAGATCTCTGACTATCTTGATATAGATACTGAAATAATAGTATCTTCGGATATAGTAAAGGACGAAGAGCTTGTAAGGGAACAAAGAGTCATGGACATCTGTAAAAGACTTGGCGGTACGAAATACATCAACCCTATAGGCGGAAAAGAATTATATGATAAAGACGAGTTTGCAAAAAACGGTCTGGAACTTGACTTTATAAAAATGGATGAGATAGTTTACAAACAGTTTTCCGATGAGTTTGTACCGGGACTGTCCATACTGGATGTACTTATGTTTAACAGTCGTGATAAAGTAAAAGAATTTTTAGAACTATATTCACTTGAATAGAGGGAAGATGATGAGAGAAATAGGAGGCTATTTTGAACTGGAGCTTGGGTGCGGTAAAGAGTTATATACGGATGAGATAAGACTTAACTCTGCCAGGAATTGTCTCAGATATCTGATAAGAAAAAGGAATATAAAGAAGATACAGATTCCGGCATATACATGTCCTGTCGTTTGGGAAGTTTTAGAGGACGAGGGATGTGAAATAATATATTATGATATAGATGAGAATATGCTGCCCGGTGTTGAACTTGATAAAGATGTATATGTATTATATACCAATTATTTCGGAGTATGTTTTGAACAGGCTCAGTACATAAGTTCCAAGTATAAAAAAGTAATAATAGATAATGCACAGGCTTTTTTTGAAAACGGGAAAAATGCTGTGGATTCATTTAATTCTTCAAGAAAATTCTTTGGCGTGCCCGACGGAGGCTATCTTTCTACAAACTTGCCGTATGATGACGAATTGGAATACGATCATTCGTATGAGAGGGCAGGGCATTTGTTAAAAAGAATAGATAAAAGTGCGTCTGAGGCGTATGAAGTCTACAGACATAACGAAAGTATCATTGACAGTGAGGATATTAAGTTGATGTCAAAACTGACACAGAGAATACTTTCATCAATAGATTATGAAAATTGCAAAAAGAAAAGAATATCTAATTTTAAATATTTACATAACTGCTTCAAAGATATAAATTGTTTTAAGATCGAAGATGCACACAGACCTGCTATGGTATATCCGCTGCTGGTAAAAAGCATGGATGATGACAAAAAAGTAAGATCCGAATTGATCGAAGATAATATATATATAGCAAGATATTGGGCAGGGCAAAAGGATAGAGGATACGGTGACAGACTTGAGAAATATTTGCTGCCGCTGCCTATAGATCAACGATATTCCTTTGAAGAAATGGAATATATGGTCAATAAGATAAAAAAATTAATTTAATTTTATCGGAGAGTAATGTGATGTCAAAAAAAATAGGGGTTTTAATATTTCCCGCCGGAGAAATAAATTCGGTCGAATTGCATGATGCACTGGCTACCTGCGTAAATATAGATTTATACGGTGCTTCATCTGTGGATAAACACGGTGAATATGTATTCAAAAACTATATCGGCGGGTTGCCGATGATAAGTGAAAAAGATTTCTTTGATGAATTTAATAAAGTTATTGAAGAAAATAATATAGATGTGGTATTCCCCACACATGATACGGTAGCGGATTTTTTTGCGGAAAATAAGGATAAAATAAAAGCCGGTATCATAGTGGCGGACAGACGGACTGCAGAAGTTTGCAGAGATAAAAGGAAAACTTATGAAGTTTTTGAAAATGAGAGTTTTTGCCCTGTGGTATATAAAGATATAAATACCTATCCGGTATTTATCAAACCGAGAAAAGGACAGGGTTCGGTAGGAGCGAAACTTATACGCAGTGCCGGTGATATGACGGATAATATAGATCTTTGTGACTATGTAATAACGGAATATTTACCGGGTAAAGAGATCACTGTTGATTGTCTTACAGACAGACATGGTGAGCTAAGAGCGGTATTACCCAGATCAAGAGACAGGCTGCTTGCGGGAATATCCGTATCAGCCAAAGATATAGAACTGACGGATGAAATAAAACATATAGCAAGTACAATAAATTCAAAGCTTAAATTCAGAGGTCTGTGGTGGTTTCAGCTAAAAGAAGACAATGATAAAAAGATGAAATTACTTGAAGTATCTACAAGATGTGCCGGTACTATGTGTATGGCAAGAGCAAGGGGTGTGAATTTGGCACTTTTAAGCGTGTATGATGCTTTAGGATATGATGTGGAAGTTTTTATAAATCCTTATCATATCAAGCTTGATAGAAGTCTTATATCAAGGTACAAGATAGATTATGAATATGAAAATGTATACTTTGATTTTGATGATACATTAATAATCAATAATAAGGTTCACCTACCTGCGATATCATTCTTATATCAATGCAAAAATAAGGGCAAGAAGATCTTTCTTATAACAAAACATGAAACAGATATATATGAAGATCTGAAGAAATACGATCTTCCCGAGAGTTTATTTGAAGAGATAATTTTGCTTAAACCAAAAGAAAATAAAGAGGATTATATTAAAAAAGAAAAGGCTATATTTATAGATAATATGTATGCCGAAAGAAAAAGTGTCATCACTAAGTTAGGTATACCTGTTTTTGATGTGGATGCTATAGAGGTACTTTTAGATTGGAGGATATAGAAGTGGAGTTTGATCATATCAACAATAACTTAGATCTTAGCGACGATAAATATTATTATTATTGTTGTGCGGGACTCGGAGATACCCTGATAACTTTAAGTATAAGGGATCTTCTTGAAGAAAAACTGGGAAAAAAGGTTGTTTTTATATTAAAAAAGACTCACGAAGTTGTAGCAAAAATGTACGAGGATAAAGACTGTATAATCCTTAAAGATAAAGAAATGCAGGAACTTGTAGAAAAGAATTTATCAAAAAAAATAATGAACGGTAAAATTTATGCTGCACATCCGGCATTGCACCCGGAGATGTGGACTTTTTTCAGACCTATATATGACCAGGATTCTACCGAGAGGTTTTTACCCTGGATACACAGATTCTTTGGAGTTAAATATAGAGAGAAGCTTAAGGAACCTACCTACTATCCTCCTATGACAGACACATTGGAGAGTAAGATAAGTAAGTTTGATAAAGTGGATAATATTGTAATGTTAAGTCCGGAAGCGACTTCCATGCTGCCTTTATCCGACCGCTTTTGGGAAAACCTCGTAAACGAATTAAAAGAACAAGGATATACGGTAGTTTCAAATGTTATAAAGAAAGAAAAAACGGTCAAGGGAAGTATATACATAGATCTGACATCGGAAGAGGCTGTTATTTTAGGACTTAATTGTCATTCTGTACATTCTGTAAGAAGCGGTCTGTGTGATCTGATTTTTTCAAAGGGCAAGGATTTACATGTGTATTATCCTACACACAGTTCATACTTTATATATTCTTTAAACAGCATGTTCAGAAGAACCGATATTGATGAAAGAATATTGATAGAGAAATAAATTATTATATTAGGGGGATTATTAATGGGATCAGGTAATAAAATATGCACGGTATTACTTATAAGTTATAATCATGAAAAGTATATAACGAGGGCACTGGATTCGATTCTGACTCAGAAAACAAAATATAACTATATCATAAAGATATTTGACGATGCTTCAAAAGACAATACCAAGGATATAATAAGAGCTTATAAAGAAAAATATCCCGATAAAATAGAGGCATTTATTGCCGAGAAGAATCAGGGGGCGCAGACCAATATATGGAATGCCGTCACATCGGTAGATACTAAATATTTTATTTTATTGGAAGCGGATGATTATTGGTGTAATGATAAAAAGCTCGAATATCAGATAGATGCGATGGAAAAACATCCGGAATGTTCATTCTGCGGACATAACACCTATCTTTTTGCACTGGATGGTGGCAGCAGGGAGTATTCGGAAGGTTCCGTATGTTGCACTCAAAAGTTTTTGAAGAAGAAGAGGATATTTACTATCAAAGATTTTAAAAATGCGCATGACGGAGGATATATCCCTTATGTTTCCGCAAGACTTATAAGGACGGAAGCTATAGATTTTAAGAAGATAAAATATAAAGAAAGTGTTTTATTTGATTTTACACAGTTTTATTATCTCTTGCTAAAAGGAAGTTATTATTATATAGATATGCCAATGAGTGCTTATCAAAGGACCGGAAGCGGAGTGTGCTCCGGTGTTACACCTATGGAATTCCTTAATACCTTTGTTCAAAATGCAATAGATTTCAATAAAGAGACCAATAACGTTATAGCTGACAAAATATACAGAGACTGTATGCTTCAGATCGATTTCAGACTCGGATTGTATAAAGACAGGTTTATTAAGAAGGTACTTCCTATTGATAAGACGAATACTGAGAGCGGAGAAAAAATCGATATGATCAATATGGCAAACAATGAAAGCATAGTATTTAAAGAAAGTTATTTCGATAAGGACAAATATTACTTTGTTTGTAACGGTAACTTGGGGCATACGATGATCATGTGTGCATTAAAGAACGAACTTGAGTCAAAATATGGGTCAAAAATAGTCTTCCTTGTTACTAAAGAACAGGAATTTATTCCAAAGTTATACGATATAGATGACTATATAGTTGCGGATATGTCAGGTGCCGATATGGAAGATATAAGTGATAATGCACCTTATCCGGAAAAAGGAAAATTATATGTCACACATCCTTTTGCACATAAGGAAGCAATGGCATATTATGAGCCAATGTATAATTTGTATTCAACAGAAAGATACCTGCCTTGGCTTTTAAAATTTATGGGACTTTCCAAAGATACAAAGATCAATTATCCAAACAGAGCTCCTGAACTGAATACAAAGAGTACAAAAAAGATAAAGAAGTTAGGTGATTTAAGTAAGATAGTACTGTTCTTACCGGAAACCCAGGATTTTGCCAATATTTCCGAGACCGTGTGGGAGAAAAAGGCTAAAGATATAAAGGAGAAGGGTTACGAAGTTATATCCTGTCCTTTTAACAAAAAGTTTACGGTCAAGGGTACAAGGTATGTAGACCTTACACCTGAAGAAGCAATGTATGTGGGTATGAATTGTGCGGCTGTTTACGCTATGAGGAACGGCTTCTGTGAATTGTTATTTAAGAGAGGACTGAATCTTCATATATACTATCCTTCTCACAGTACACATTTTATATATTCTATGAATATACCGGGACTTAAAGATGTGGTAAAAGAAAAGATAGTGCTTGAACTTTCACATATAAGTTTGGACAAGGATGTGGCAAAGAAAGCGGATACACCGCTGCTTTCGGAGTTGTCAGAATACCTGACAGTGTATACAGATTTTATGACAGACACAGACATTTGTTTAAGAACAAAAAACTTATAAAATTCCTTGTTAAATGGAGATAGGATAGTACTTAAGGAGGTAATATGGCTAAGATATTGGTTACAAGATCTACGCTTCCGTCAATAGAAGAATACGAAAAAGAGTTAAGAGAACTTTGGGAGAGCAGATGGCTTACAAATGCAGGTCAAAAGCATAAAGAATTAACCGATAATTTAAGAAATTATTTAAAAGCAGGGGAAGTGGAGCTTTTTGCCAACGGACATTTGGCACTGGAGATAGCGTTGCAGGCATTAGAATTAGAGGGCGAGGTTATTACAACACCATTTACTTTTATCTCAACTACCAATGCTATTGTAAGAAACGGACTTGAGCCTGTTTTTTGTGACATAGACAGGGAAAGATGGACTATAGATACGGATAAACTAAGGAAAATGATCACAAAGAAACTTCGGCTATACTTGCCGTACATGTATACGGTATACCTTGCGATGTTGAGGCTATAGAAAGTATAGCAAAGGAGTACGGACTGAAGGTGATATATGATTCCGCACATACATTTGCGGCTGATTATAAGGGAAGGTCGATTTCAAGTTACGGGGATATATCAATGTATTCATTCCATGCCACCAAGGTATTCCATACAGTAGAGGGCGGTGCATTGGTATTCAATGATAGCGGACTTTCTGAAAGAATAAGGCACCTTAGAGACTTCGGTCTGTGCCCGGGCGGTGAAGAAGCTGATGAAATCGGAATGAATGCTAAACTCAGTGAGTTTCATGCCGCTATGGGTCTGTGTAATCTGAGACATATAGAGGATTCGGTTGCAAGGAGAAAGGCGGCTTCGGACAGATATGACAGTCACCTGAAAGGTGTTCCCGGAATAGAGATATTCCCCGATATAGAAGGTTTGGATAGGAATTATTCATATTATCCGGTGGTATTTTCAGGTAAGTATAACAGGGATGAGGTATTGGAAAAACTTGCTCAACATGATATTGCCGCAAGGAAATATTTCTATCCTTTGACCAACAGATTTAAGAGCTTTGCCGGAAAATACGATCATTTTAAAACTCCCGTAGCAGAGGCTGTTTCAAATAATGTTTTGTGTTTACCGCTGTATTCCGATCTGGATCTATGTGATGTGGATAAAATATGTAATATAATATTAAGTTAGTGCATCGTTCACAAAATAAGTGTATCGAAAAAAGATGAATATTTTTCTGAGTGTACACATAAAAACTGAGTATTTTGGGACTGCACGTAGGATTTTGGTTGTGTACAATCAGGAAAACAGGCAAGTTATTTGTTATACTTATTTAAGAAACTATGTATTAGAAGGGGGATAAAGATGATAAAATATTATGAGGAGAATTTTAGAATACTTGAAAAGGCTATAGCTTCTATAGATGAAAAAGAGTATGAAAAACTTCTTGAAAATTGTTATAAAGCCATAGAAAAGGGCGGAAAAGTAATAGCTTCCGGACTTGGTAAAAACGTGCCTATATGCGAAAAGTTCGTAGGAACTATGAATTCATACGGTTTGCCTGCAAGCTTTTTACATACAAATACCGCAGTGCACGGAGATCTCGGTATAGTTAAAGACGAGGATGTGGTGATATTACTCTCAAAAAGCGGTAATACAGCGGAGACTTTGGTACTTTGCCATCATTTACAAAAGAGAAAGTGCGATACATGGTCTCTTTCCTGTAATAAAAATGCAAAGTCATACGCTTTGACACATGAGAATTTATTTATCGACCTTGAACATGAGGGTGATCAGTGGGATATAGTTCCCAACAATTCAACCACCGTGTTCCTGATCGTTTTACAAGGAATAGCTATAGAACTTGCAAACAGATTCAAGATAGACAGGGAAAGTTTCGGTCTTAATCATCCGGGCGGAAATATAGGTGAAAGACTCGGATCTGCCGATAAATAATCATGCGTGAAAGAGATGAGGATTTAGATATAATAAGAGCGGTGGGTATGCTTTGGGTAAGCTTTATTATAACAATATAGAAAGTAAATTAATTAAGTTATTTTCCTGATAGTGTACGGATTTAATGATATTTGAACTGATTGTTGCCATAGATAAGGTGAATTGACATTAGTTTGAATATCAATAAGTCAATGTAATAGAGTATATATTTTGACTGTCATTCTCAAAATAAAGTCCGTATGGATCTTTGATTGAGTTTTTAATTAAAATGGCAGTCAAAACTATTTTAAATGATTTTTAGTATTTAATGTAATATAATAATCAAGCAGATCATGCTGATAAACATATAGATGTTTGGGAGGAAGTCTATGGAGAAATTATTTAAATCAAGGGAAGAAATATTTGACTCTCTTTTTATAAGATACCCTGTATTGGAAGGCTGCAAAAGCAGTATATATAAAGCTTTTGAGCTTTTAAAAGAAACTGTTTTAAGACAGAATATTTTGTATCTGGCAGGTAACGGAGGAAGTGCTGCAGACAGTGAGCATATAGTCGGTGAACTTATGAAATCATTTATGGCAAAAAGACCGATAGATGAAAAACTTGCCGATAAATTAAAGGCTTTGTACGGCGAGGAGGGAGAGAGCCTAAGTCTTGACCTTGAGGGGGGCTTTAGAGCAGTCTCATTACCTTCTTTAATATCTCTTTCAACAGCTATAATAAATGATGTTAACAGCGATGTGATGTTCGCTCAGATGCTTAATTCTATAGGAGTTGAGGGTGATGTGTTCTGGGGCATAAGTACTTCCGGGAATTCAAAAAATATAGTCAAGGCTGCTATGCTTGCTAAGCCAAGGGACTTAAGGTCATGGCTTTGGTTGGGCAAAAAGAGTGCAGGCTTGACGCACTGTGCGATGTGGTAATACATGTGCCGGAAACCGAGACATATAAGGTTCAAGAGCTTCATTTACCTGTGTATCATGCACTCTGTGCTATGATTGAGAGCGAGTTTTACGGCAAACTGTGAGATAAGCTAAGGAATGAATTTAATAATACGATAAAAGTTTTATGAGATAGGAAAATCTATAGTACGCTAACAAGATCAGAGGAGATAGATAAAACGGATAAGTTCTGAATTTATGTGTTTTAACTTATCTTCTCTTTTTTTAAAAAAATATCCTATTATTATTAAAATAATTATTGACAAAACAACAAGAGTCTGTTATAGTACATATAGAACAACTGCAAAGGGGGTTGAATATGAATATAAAGAAATTTACGCAAAAATCAATTGAAAGTATAAATAATACAGAAAAAATAGCATATGAATACGGTAATCAAAAGCTGGAGCAGTTACATTTTCTATATGCCTTAATTATGATAGAGGACTCATTAATAAAGAATCTACTTGAAAAAATGAATGTACCGGTCAATGCTCTTATAAATAATGTTGAAGAGAGGATCTCAAAGCTTCCTAAGGTAAACGGAGCCGAAAAATACATGAGCAACGACCTCAACACCGTACTTATTGATGCGGAAGATGAAGCAAAGCGAATGTCGGATGAGTATGTATCCGTAGAGCATCTTTTCCTGTCTTTGATAAGACATGCGGACAGGGAAGTAAAAGAGGTATTTAAGCTTTATGATATTACAAGGGATAACTTCTTAAAGGCACTGGCTTCTATAAGAGGTAATCAGAAGGTGACATCCGATAATCCGGAAGCTACATATGACACACTTAATAAATACGCTACGGATCTGGTACAAAGAGCAAAGGAGCAAAAGCTCGACCCTGTGATAGGAAGAGACTCCGAGATAAGGAATGTGATAAGGATCTTAAGTCGTAAGACCAAGAACAATCCGGTACTCATAGGAGAGCCCGGAGTAGGTAAGACTGCCGTAGTTGAGGGTCTGGCACAAAGAATAGTAAGAGGTGACGTGCCGGATATGCTTAAGTCCAAAAAGCTTTTTGCACTCGATCTTGCCGCACTTGTGGCTGGTGCCAAGTACAGAGGAGAGTTTGAAGAAAGACTTAAGGCGGTTTTGGATGAAGTAAAGAACAGTGAAGGTGAGATAATACTTTTTATAGATGAGATACATACAATAGTAGGTGCCGGTAAGAGTGAGGGCAGTATGGATGCCGGCAATATGCTAAAGCCTATGCTTGCAAGAGGTGAGCTGCACTGTATAGGAGCAACTACTTTGGATGAATACAGGAAATACATAGAAAAGGACAAGGCTCTTGAAAGAAGATTTCAGCCTGTAATGGTCTTAGAGCCTACGGTAGAGGATACCATATCTATACTCAGAGGATTAAAAGAAAGGTATGAGACCTATCACTCCGTAAGGATCACGGACTCGGCACTGGTAAGTGCGGCGGTTCTCTCAAACAGATATATAAGTGACAGATTCCTGCCGGATAAGGCTATAGACCTGGTAGATGAGGCTTGTGCTCTTATAAAGACCGAACTTGATTCAATGCCTACCGAACTTGATGAATTAAGAAGACGCTGTATGCAGATGGAGATAGAAGAGGCGGCATTAAAGAAAGAAGATGACAGTCTTTCAAAGGACAGACTTGAACATTTACAAAAAGAACTTGCGGAACTAAAGTCGGAGCTTAATGAGCAGACGGCAAGATGGGAGCATGAGAAAAAGCAAGTTGAAGAGCTGGCTCAAATAAGAGAAGAGATAGAGCAGGTAGGAAGGCAGATAAGTGCGGCAGAGCAAAGTTATAACCTTGAAGAGGCTGCCAAATTAAAATATGATACCCTGCCTAAATTAAAGGAAAAGCTGCAAAAGGCGGAGGAAGAGCTTAAAGAAGAAGACCTCAAACTGGTACATGAGGTGGTCAATTCCGAAGAGATAGCCCGTATTATATCAAGGTGGACCGGAATACCGGTAAGTAAGCTCAACGAGTCCGAAAGAGCGAAGGTATTACATCTGGATGAGGTATTGAAAAGTCAGGTAATAGGACAGGAAGATGCTGTGGAAAAAGTCTGTGAGGCTATACTTCGTTCTAAAGCCGGTATCAAAGATCCTACAAAACCTATAGGTTCCTTCCTCTTCCTCGGACCTACCGGAGTAGGTAAGACAGAGCTTGCCAAGTCTCTTGCAAAGGCTTTGTTTGATGATGAGAACAACATGGTCCGTATAGATATGAGCGAATATATGGAGAAATTCTCCGTAAGCCGTCTTATAGGAGCACCTCCGGGATACGTGGGTTACGATGAGGGAGGACAGCTTACAGAGGCGGTAAGAAGAAAGCCTTACTGTGTGGTACTTTGGATGAGGTGGAAAAGGCACATCCGGACGTATTCAATGTGCTTTTGCAAGTGCTTGATGACGGAAGGATCACGGATTCTCTCGGAAAGACAGTCGATTTTAAGAATACCATCATAATCATGACTTCCAATATAGGATCCGGCTATCTGCTTGAGGGTATAGAATCGGGTGAGATAGAAGAGAGTACAAGGGAAATGGTAATGCAGGATCTGAGAAACCATTTCAGACCGGAATTTCTTAACCGACTGGATGAGATCATAATGTTCAAGCCGCTTTCAAAGGACAATATAAGCAGTATAGTGGAGCTTATGCTTGATGATATAAGAAAGAGACTCGAAGACAGAGAATTAAGCCTTAATTTAAGCCCTAAGGCAAAGGAATATATAGTAGAGTCCGGTTATGATCCGATGTACGGAGCAAGACCGCTTAAAAGATTCCTGCAAAAGCATGTGGAGACTGCCGTGGCAAAGCTTATATTAAGTCAGGATCTGCACAGTAAAGATAATATCTATATAGATATGGACAATGATAAGTTGGTAGCAAAAGTAGAGAATTAATACAAGGATATAAAAAGAAGCTGTCAAAAGGCAGCTTCTTTTGTATCTGCTTAAGATGCCGAATATCTGAGTCTTTAGCGGTAAAGTTAATGGTATATATTCTGGGAGCCGATTTAAGATTTGGTGAAAGTGCTTAATATATGCTATAATGAAAGCATAATATTAATAAGTGAGGTAGATGATGATTCGAACGTTTTTGGTTGTATTGGAGATAGTATTATTCCTGCTTTTTTTTATACCGGTACTGCTGATAATATATCTGATAAGAATATTTAATAAAAAGCTGTCGGCAGATATCGCACAGTTTTTTGTAAGAGGAGTCTTATCTTTTGTTCTGTCTACTACAGGCTCAAAAGTTGAGATAAGAGGTCTTGAAAATATACCGGAGGGTGCGGTGCTTTTTGTAGGTAATCACAGAAGTGATTTTGATATAGTCGCAGCTTATGCACATATACATAAAAGGCTGGGTTTTGTCGCAAAGGACGAAATGATGAAAATACCACTTCTGGCACAATGGATGAAACTTTTAGACTGTATATTCATTGACAGGAAAGATGTGAAAAAAGGAATGCAAAGTATCTTGCAGGGTATAGAAAATATAAGAGAGGGTACATCTATGTGGATATTCCCGGAAGGTACGAGATATTCGGATATTCCTGCTAATGAAGTAATGGAATTTAAAGAAGGGTCTTTCAGGATGGCACAAAGCGAAATGTCCTGTGGTTCCGGTAGCGCTATACGGATGCGAGAAGATATTTGAGGCACAAAAACCGAGGATAAAGCCGGCAAATATAGTTATGGAATTTTGCAAGCCTATAATAATAGATGAGCTTGATGCCATGCAGCAAAAGAGGCTTGGAGTGATAGCAAGAGAGGAAATAACACAAACTTTAAGTAAAATAGTATAAAAATAGCATTTATTCCTAAAATGATTATATGAAAATGATATTGACAAAGCTGAAGTAAAATCATATATTTATGTGAATAAATAGTTAGAAACAGAAAGGAATATAACAATGAGTAAAGTTTTGGTAGTTTACTTTAGCCAAACAGGCAATACAGAAGCTATGGCAAAGGCTGTAGCTGAAGGTGTGGAAGCAGCGGGAAAAGAAGCACAGCTTGTAGAAGCTGAGAATGCGAGTGCAGCAGACCTTAAGGCGGCTAACGCATTTGCACTCGGTTCACCTGCAACAGGAACAGAGGAAATAGACGATTCTTACATAGAGCCTTTGATGGAAGAGCTTAAGGGAAGCCTTTCAGGTAAGAAGGTACTTCTCTTCGGTTCACATGATTGGGGCGACGGAGATTTCATGAGAAGCTGGGAAGAAAGAGTTACATCTGAGGGTGCTGAGCTTGTAACCGGTTCAGGTATCACAGCAAACTTAAGTCCCGATGATGAAGCTGTCGAAGCACTTAAGAAAGCCGGAGAAGAATTGGCGGCTCTTGTATAATTTAATATAATATAAAGAAAGCTTTTACATGATCAAAATGATGTAAAGGCTTTTTTTTAATGCGTTGTTAGTATATAATTGAATTTTACAGTATATGGGAAATATAAACATACCTTAGTGTGAAAATATTTTTCATTGCTATTTGAGCCGCAATCTAAGGGCAGCGGAATGGAGATTGGTATGAACAAACCGGATTTGGCGGATATAAGAAACAGGATAGACAGTGTAGATGCAAAGATAGTAGAACTGTATAAAGAAAGGATCGATATATTGAAGGATGTAGCCGAATACAAGAAGGCTAATTCAAAACCGGTACTTGATGTTGCAAGGGAAGAGGAGAAGATATCGAATCTAAAGTCCAGGGTGGAAGGAGATTTTTACAAAAAAGCTGTTGAGGAGCTCTATGGTCAGATTCTCAGTACTTCAAGGCTTTATCAGTATTCTATCATAGACAGCGAAGAAAAGAGCGGAGCTTTCGGATTCAAAATGCAGGATGAACTGCCAAAGACAGTAGAGAAAACGGCAAAGGTGGTATATCAGGGTATAGACGGAGCTTATTCGAATATAGTTGCAAAGCAATTTTTCAAGGATAAGGCAGCTTTATATAATGTGGAAAGCTTTGAAGAGGCTGTAAGAGAGATCCTTTGAAGAAAGGGCGGATTACGCACTGCTTCCGATAGTCAATTCTTCAGCAGGACCGGTATGGGAAGTATATGATCTTTTGAGGGGAAATCAGGTATATATAGTGGCTGAGCATGAGTACAATGTGGAACATGCGCTTATGTCGGTCGAGGGGTCGACTCTAAGCGATATAAAAAGCGTTTGTTCCCATATACAGGCACTTACTCAATGCAAAGAATACCTTGCAAAGCATAAAGACTGGCAAAAGATAGAAATGGTCAATACCGCTCTTGCCGCAAAGAAAGTAAAAGATGATAATGATGTCACGCAGGCGGCGATTGCTGCGAAAGAGGCTGCGAAGATATACGGGCTTAAAATATTAAAAGAGCAGGTAAATAAATTCAAGCATAATACCACGAGGTTTGTGGTCGTTAGTAAAGCTAAGTTATACCTGAAAAGTGCAAATAAGCTGAGTATAAGTTTTGAGCTTAAACATAAGCCCGGAACTTTGTATAAGATATTGGCGGCTTTTTTATTTAATGATGTCAATATGCTTAAAATAGAATCACGTCCCATACCGGAAAGAGTGTGGCAGTACAGGTTCTTCCTTGATATGGAGGGGAGCTTGCACGACTCAAATATAAAAGATGCTATTTATTTTATAGAGCAAAATACCAATGAATTCAGAATATTGGGTAATTATTAAAGATGGTTAATATTAAGTATCATGATGAATTATTAACCCGGGCAGATCTTATGAGGTAATGACTATGACACAAAGGGACGATCTTAAATTTACAGACTGTTCTGATTATTATATAAACAGAGAATTATCCTGGCTGGAATTCAATAAAAGAGTATTGAAAGAAGCTAAGACAAGAGATGTGAAATTGTTTGAAAGACTTAAATTCTTAGCTATTACAGCCTCTAATCTGGATGAGTTTTTTATGGTTAGAGTGGCTTCTCTTAAAGATATGGTTGCGGCAGGCTATAATAAGGAGGATATATCCGGACTGACTCCAAAGAAACAATTGGAGGAAATATCACTGCGAAGTCATGAATTTACAGATATGCAGTACCGTATATATAATACAAGCTTAAGACCTGAACTTTCGAAGGCGGGGCTGAGGATAATCACAAAGCATGAAAAGCTTTCAGAAAGCGAGGCTTTTTATCTTGATAATTATTTTAAGGACTCGATATATCCGGTGCTTACACCTATGGCGGTGGATGCCTCAAGACCTTTTCCGCTGATAAGCAATAAAAGCCTTAATATAGCGGCTTTGATCAAGCGAAAGGAAGGTTCGTGGTACAAAGCAAAGCCGGTAAAGCAAAAGAATAAAAAGAAAGATAATTATAAAGGTTATGTCGGGGAGGGACTTGATTTTGCTGTGGTCAAAGTGCCGTCGGTGCTTCCCAGAGTAATAGAGATACCCGAAAAGTACAGTTCAAAGGCTGAAAGAAGTCTGATATTTTTAGAGGAACTTATAGAAAAGCATATTGATATGCTGTTTTTAAACTATGATGTGATAGCCATGCACCCTTTCAGGATAATGAGAAATGCCGAACTTGACCTGGACGAAGAGGATGCGGCTGATCTTTTGGAAGAGATAAAAAAGGGACTTAAGAACAGACGCCGTGGCGAGGCAATAAGGCTTGATGTAGAAAAAGGAATAGATAAAAGGCTTTTGAGAATATTAAAAAAAGAGCTGGAATTGACCGGCAGTGATATATTTTATGTAAAAGGTGCTTTGGATCTTAGGGTATTGGCGGATATATATAAGCTTGAAGGTCTTGAAGAGTTCAAAAATCCCGTCTACAAGCCGGCTCCCGTAAAAAAACTTTCAAACGAAGATGATATATTTACGAATATAAAAAGATCTGATATATTGTTAAGTCATCCTTATCAAAGTTTTGATCATGTTACGGAGTTTGTGAGGGCGGCAGCCTATGATAAAGATGTACTGGCAATAAAGCAGACCCTGTATAGGGTAAGCGGTAACTCGCCCATAATAGAAGCACTGGAAAAGGCGGCTGAACAAGGCAAGCAGGTAACTGTGCTGGTGGAGCTGAAGGCAAGATTTGATGAAGAAAACAATATAAACTGGGCAAAAAAACTGGAAAAAGCCGGTTGTCATGTAATATATGGCTTGCTTGGACTTAAAGTACATAGTAAGATAACACTGGTCCTAAGAAAAGAAGAAACCGGCATAAGAGAATATGTGCATTTGGCTACCGGAAACTATAATGACAGTACCGCAAAACTATATACTGATTTCGGTATGTTTACATGCAGGCAGGAAATAGGACAGGATGCCATAGCCTTTTTCAACATGCTTAGCGGGTATTCAAAGCCTCAGGGGTTTAATAAATTGATAGTGGCACCGATATGGATGAAGGATACATTTATAAAAAAGATAGAAGATCTGACTTGTGAAAGCTTAAAAGGCAAAAAGACAAGGATAGTGGCAAAGATGAATTCTTTGTCGGATAAAGATATCATTCCGGCACTTTACAGGGCAAGTATGGCAGGTGTGAGCATAGATCTGATAGTAAGAGGGATCTGCTGTCTGAAACCCGGTATAAAGGGTGTCAGTGATAATATAAAAGTTCGCTCTATAATCGGTAACTTTCTCGAACATGCAAGGGTGTTTTGTTTTGCCGTAGAGGAAGAAGAGGAGATATATCTGGGAAGTGCGGACTGGATGTACAGAAACCTGGAAAAAAGAGTGGAAATAGTATTCCCGGTGGAAGATGAAAATATAAAAAGTGAGATCCGGCATTATCTCGACCTGCAATTAAGTGACAATATGAAAAGTCACATACTTGACTGTGAGGGAGAATATAAAAAAGTAAAAAACAGGGGCAAAGATAAGATCAGTGCACAGGATATACTTTCAAAAGAAGCATGGGAAAGCGTATAGGAGAGGAGTATTTTAGTAATGAAGAGTAAGGTGAAAACCACAAAGAGAAGTTATTTGTCAAAAGACGATCTGGGACTTTCGGAGATCTGGTTATGGGGAGTGTTTATAATATTTCCATTGATATACAATAAACATTATTTTGATATATTGGAAACAAAATTTGCGACCTTTACAGTACTTAGTCTGGGACTTATAGTTCTTTTTTCTTTGTACAAGCTGATGTCCTTTTTCGGAAAAGAGGGTTCGGGCAAAGTTAGTTTCATAGATCTGTTAAAAAATAATTTTGATATAATAGATATGGGGATGCTGGTCTTTATATTGGTGTCCGTAATATCGACACTTGCCGCTGCTCCCTATGTTAATGAGGCTTTCTGGGGAAATGAAGGTAGGCATACCGGATTGTTTTTACTTCTTTTATATGTGATCTGCTTTTTTATAGTAAGCAGATATCTGGAGTTCAAACCGCATTTTATTAATGCTTTTCTTATAGTCGGATTTTTGATATGTCTGTTCGGAATAACCGATTATTTCGGTATGGATATTCTGGATTTCAAAGAAAATATGAAAGAGGATCAGTTGCTTATCTTCACATCTACTATAGGAAATATCAACACCTATACCACTTTTGTAGGTTTTGTGGTGAGCTTATCGGCAACATTTTATACACTTGGCGATGATCAAAAAAAGGAAGACCTTATAAGATCGTTAAAGTATTTTGTATGTATGGCTGTTGGTTTTGCGGCTCTTATAATGGGAAGATCGGATAACGGTTATCTGACTGTAATAATGCTTTTCATGTGCCTTCCTTTGGTATCACTTTCAAGTTTAGACAGGTTAAGAAGGTATTTACTATACTAGCCACCTATATGACTGTGATCAAGGTAGTACAACTTTTGGAAGCTGCAAGACCGGATAAGTTAAACGGTATAGACGGACTTTTTGTTTATATTGCGGGGTTGCCGTTTTTGAATTTCATAGTTTTTGGTCTCTGGGCACTCGCAGCTATTATATTTACATTTGAATACAGGAAGACGAGGATTGAAAAGGTATCTGTAAAGATAGCATCGGCAAAGCTTTTTACGATAGTATGGTCTATATTCATTATAGTTTCATCAATAGTAGGTCTTTTTGTGGTATATAAGGTAAATACCGGAGAACTTGCTATAAACAATCCGATAATTTCTTACCTTAAATTCGACGATTACTGGGGAACTTTTAGAGGATATGTATGGAGAGCCTGTCTGGAGGAATACAGTCAGCTCAGTTTTATACATAAGATATTCGGTACCGGACCGGATACTTTCGGTATCTATATGGTGACGGATCTTGCAAGACAGAACGATATGTATATGACCACCGGTCAGATATTCGATTCCGCACACAACGAATACCTGCAATATTTATTTACCGTAGGACCTATAGGTCTGATCGCATATCTTACAGCACTTTTATCAACTGTATATGCACTGATAAAACAAGGTATTAATAACAAATACATGTTGGCAGTAGCTATGCTTATCATGTGTTATATGGCTCAGGCGGTGGTCAATATCAACCTGCCTATAAGTACACCGATATTCTGGGCATTTTTAATGATCGCAAAGGCGATGCTCAGAAAAGATAATACAAATCAAAAATAATGGAAGGATAGGAATATGAAAAAAATCAATTCAATAATAAAAGCGGGTATACTCGCATTACTGCTTCCTGTAGTCATACCCGCAGGTATGAAGGTGGCAAGCTTATCTATCGAATCAAGCATAATAGCCAATGCTGCAACGTCAAGCAGTGCAACACTCTCAAGTGCGACTCCGAGCAGCTCTCGTAGTAGAGGCAGTAGCAGACAGGGTGCATCGGGTGTAAGGACCTATACGGGAAATAAGGCGATAAACAGAATAAATATAGGTGCATGGATGCAGGATGATAAGGGCTGGTGGTACAGAAGTTATGACGGAACCTATCCTAAGTTCAGATGGATGGAACTTGCCTATGACGGTCAGACAGACTGGTATTATTTCGATGAACAAGGTTACATGCTTACCGGGTGGAGAAATATAAATGAAAAGTGGTATTATCTTTTTGAGAAGACCGGAGGAAGAGCTGTAAAGGGCGCTGCTGCAAAAGGTTGGGTACAGATAGATGACAAGTGGTATTACTTTTTATGAAAAAGACCGAAGGAGATAATATAGAAGGCTCAAGAGCACAGAATACGACTATAGGCGGATACAAACTTGATGCACAGGGTGTTTGGATCAAGTAGGATCTTCTTACAAATAAAACAGACTGCTAAGCTTAGCAGTCTGTTTTATTTTATTCGAAGATACGGCAATAAGCTATTCTTCAAGGCAGTAGTCCATAAGTCCGCCTATGAATTTCTTGATCTTGAAATTAGCCTTGCTTGAACTTTTACCGCATATATAATTGATCTCTGTCCTCATTTGCTCGAATCCGAATAATCTGTCACCGTATTCGTTATAGATAGGGTCGGCATAATCTTCTATTCCACGCATTGCCAAAGAAGTGATAGCGGCACTTGTGGCACGTCTGATACGCTGTTCTATGCTTTTTGGATTATCTCCGAGCTTATCGCACAGATCACGCATGGGAACATCTCTTATATCAAGTCCTTTTTCCAGAAGATAACTGATAATATTAATGATATCCTTAGATCCCGTCTCGCTTATGATACCTATATCCCTTAATATAGTCCTGAGCTTACGAAGATATCTGTCAAGAGAGTCCTCTTTGTTACTTTCGGGAGATGCCTCAACAACAGGCTGAAAGGCAACAGGAGCCACAGGTATACTTGAAAGATTGGCATTGCTCAGTTCTATGGCACGTTTTAAAAGATTCCCCATCTCAAGGTTTTTAAGTATATTGGAAAGCTCGGTATCATTGACCGGCTTATGAAGTACAAATTCAACGCCCTGTAAATAAAGCTCATCCAATATAAATTCATCCTTACCCTGTAATAATACCAATATACGGGCATCGGGTGCCATACTTTTAAGCTTGCTTATATATGCATAGATCTCCCTTTGAACGAGTTTGATATCACAGATTATAACATCGGGTCCTTTTTCATCGAGATTGTCTATGGTAGCTTCTTTCCAAGTATCTGCACTGCCGATAATGTCTCCGAGATTTTGCTCTGTAATAAGCCTCTTTAGTCTGGCTTTAAGAGCAGCAATACATTCTACCAGATAAATTTTCATAAATTATATTCCTTTGCTAATTATTATATTATTTTAGAAGAGTGAAAAAAGTCAAAATCGTATCGTCCTGAGATCTATCGTACCGGATCTGTTTTTATGCAAGCACAAAATTCATAAGATGCCTAATCACTTTACGACGATCAATAATTAAGTACCCGGTCGTGATAAGCTGTATCGATAAGATCATTTAAGAAACACTTAACATTTAGATACCTTTATATAAGTTATATAATAGCAATAAATTTAACAATATACAAGTCTTTGTTTGTAGAAAAATTGTAACTTTAATGAAAAAAATATTACATAAAGGGCTTTTTTTATATTTTATAAAAAAATAATACTTGTTGGCATAGTGTAAGCATGTTATATTATATAAGGAAATAAAAAAGATAGAATAAATTAAAAAATATGAAATATTCACAATAATGTCAATTAATGTTGATAAAAATGTGGATAATGTCAGTAATTTATTTGCAGGGAGTTTGGTATGGAAGAAAAAGATCTGGAAGTACACGATGAAGAAGGAGTATCTGAAGATAACTCCAACAAATCAACCGATGAAACAGCAAAAAATGCTGTAAAAAACGAAGAGGCGAATAAGCCGGGACAAGATGACAGTGAGACGATCGAAAATAACATACAAAAATCGGAAGATATAAAAGAAGATAAAAATAAGAACGAAGATAAGAATAAAGAAGTTGAGCCCCAAAAAACAAAAGAAGACGAAGCTAAGAATAAAGAAAGCTCTCTTGTGGAATCTTCTGAAAATAAAGAGAGCGAAAAAGCAAAAGAAGATAAGGCTGCAAAGGACAGTAAAAAAGAAGACAACAAAAAAGAAGACGGCAAAAAAGAAGACAGTAATAAAGCTGAAAAAGGCTTCGATAAAAAAGGAAAAAAAAATAAGAAAAAAAAGAGTGCTAAAGCTCAGCTTGTTAAAAAAGACTCAGAGAATGAAAGTTCCGATCCCGATAAAAATAAAGATATAAAAGAAGTCGGAAAAGAAGAAGATAAGGTAAAGGAAGAGACAGTTGCCGCAACCGATGAAAAAAAGGATGTCGGCGAGGAAGATATACAAAAGAAGAAAAAAAAATCCAAAAAAAGGATGCTGTATGCTGCAACTATCACAGGTCTGGGACTTGCTGTAGTATATTTTGCGGGAGTACATTATTTTAAGAAAAGATTTTTACCGAATACGACTGTGAATTATACGGATGCAAGTTTCAAAACTATTGAGGAACTGGATGCGACCTTACAAAAGCCGCTTGCTTTGTACAGTCTTGAGATAATCGCAAGAGAGGGTGAAAGACACCTTATAAAAACCAAAGATATAGATCTGCATTATGAACTTGATAAGTCTATAAACACTGTTTTGGAAGATCAGGAAGTTTATAAATGGCCTATGTATTTCTTTAAGAAAAACCCGCATAAAGTAGGGGTCAGTGTAGAGCTTGACGATGCAAAGCTGGAATTTATATTATCCGGTTATAACTGTCTTACGGAGGAGAATTTTAAGGAAGCAAGAGATGCGTACATAGCCGACTACAACAATGAGAACGGTTATGTGATAGAAAAAGAATATAACGGAACTATAATAGACATCGATAAGGCAAAGGAGAAGATAAGATCCTCTCTTATTCAACTGGGATTCAAAGAAGATCTCGATGCCGATGATCTGTATAGATTCGCACAGATCAAACAGGATAATGAAAAACTTTTATCCATACAGGAGATACTTAATAAGCATGCCGGAACTGTCATAAATTATGCAGGAGGTGCAGTGCTCAACGGTGAACGTATAAGCCAATGGATAGCCGTGGATGATGCGGGTAATCTTATACTTGACGAGAACGGTATAAGGATATTCGTGGATGAACTTGCCGAAAGATACGATACCTTGGGAAAACCAAGGATATTTAAGACAACGGATGGAAGAGAAGTTGAGATAATTGCCAAGAAATACGGCTGGCAGATAGATAAAGAAGGAGAATTCCAGGCTATCAGAGCTTCAATACTTGCGGGAGAGCAGGTAGACAGGGAGCCGGTATTCGCTTCAAGGGCGGCTTCGCTTGAGGGTAACGACTTCGGCAATACCTATGTGGAGATAGACCTCGGTAATCAAAAGCTTTATTATTATGCTGACGGACAATTGGCTCTGAGTACTGATATAGTAAGCGGTGCATTGTGGGGAGGAAGAAAGACACCTCCGGGGCTTTATAGATTAAATTATAAGGCGAAAAATGTGGTCCTCAGAGGTCCCGACTATGCTGCTCCGGTAAGGTACTGGATGCCTTTTAACGGCGGTATAGGAATGCATGATGCCAGCTGGCGTTCAAGCTTCGGAGGAGGGATATATAAGTCGGGCGGTTCACACGGTTGTATCAACATGCCTACAGCTTCCGCCAAGGCATTATATGATATTATAAATAAGGACTGTCCTGTGGTATGTTATTATTGATCTATGGAATTTGAGAAAAAGTTTTTAAAAATAAATCTTCTATGATAATTAACAAGTGCTGATAGCTATCGAATAGCTGTCAGCACTTTTATTATTTACAGCGATAATTTTATAGACACCTTAAAAATAAATTGGACTATGTGGTTAAGACGAATTCGGATTTATCGGGGAGTTAGCAGCGTAAACAATTGTAAGTCAGGAATTAAACGGAAACACTCCCTATTTCAATCATACCCGCAGTACTGTTAATAAAGTTTCGACAAATTTAGTACAGACTGCGGAACTCGCTTGCTCGCTCGCCAAAGGCGGCGAGCTGACGCTCAAACAGTCCTCGTCTGTACAATTTGTAACTCACTTTATTAACAGTACTAAACGCTACAAAGATTGAAATAGGGAGTGTTTCTTTAATCCCAGCCCGCAAGGGGTAGCTGTATAAGAGGTTGGAGTAGATACATGTCTATTGTTTATGTTGCTAGGGGGAGGCAGAGGTGAGGTGTTGCAGAGACTTTTATTCAAATCTTAAAAACAGTCGTTTCCATGGGGGATGTGGCATTAGACAAAAGTGTGCCTACACCTCTTACCCTCCTCCGGTACCTTAGGCACATAAACCGTTAAACTATCTTGCCAAGGACAATCTGAGACCGCCGGTACTTGCTTTACAGAGCCGTAAGGCGAAGGGAAAGCTTAGTATCGCTGCGAGACTTTAGTTTGAGAGCGTGTCCAAGGCAAGATATGTTTGTAACGGTTTATGTGATAAACAAATTACGATAAAGCAAAGATTACTTTTAAGTCTGTAATTTTGCTGAATTATTCGGGAAAACATGCTGTAAGGGAAAGACTATTTTTAAGTCCGGAATAAAAGTCGCTCCCGCATCCTCCTCCTCTCCCCCTTAGCAACGTAAACAATCATAGATCTACCACCGTTAAATAACTTGTACTATTTATACCCGTTGTAGCAGTAACGTAGCGGAAGATAAAAACACCTTATAATTCAATCTTTGTAGCGGTTAACTCTTTTGATAAAGCAAGGTACAAATTCCACAGACGAGGACTGTTCGAGTGCAGCTCGCCACGGAGTAGGCGAGCACACGAGTTCCGCAGTCTGTGTGAATTTGTCGCAGCTTTGAAAAAGAGTTGCGTGTATGATTGAATTATAAGGTGTTTTTTATCAACGAATTTTATCAACCTAGTACCATTGTTTACGTTGCCAACTCCCCGACAAATCGAAAAAAATCCTTACACTTTACTTAGCAATATTATATATTCTATAGACAAATATAATAATACATGCTACACTCCAAATAAAACAAACCGACCAGTCGGTTTGAAAATTCAAGGAGGAAGCTTATGTCGAGGCGATATAATGCACAAGAAAGCAAGGAGCTTATTATAAGTTCTGCTGAAAAACTTTTTTTAGAAAAGGGCTTTGACAAAGTAAGTATGAGGGATATATCGGAGGAGGCAAAACTTTCAAAGGGGGCGATATACCATCACTACAAGTCAAAGGATGAGATAATAAAAGAAATTATAAATAAATATGTAGAACTTCAGAGAAGTATTCTGGTTGATCTGATCAAAAAAACTGACGGTTACACCGGAAAAGATAAGATAGTATACCTTTTGGACAATATAGTGGATACGGTTGAAAGTAGATTTAAAAAATTAGAAGTAGATGAATATCAATGTATAAAAAGTCCGGATATGGTCTATATGTATTTAAAAAATAATATGAATTATGATGCACCTATGCTTGCCGATATAATAGAAACAGGCAATAAGGACGGATCCTTTAAGCGTAGAAAAACCGCTTGAATGTGCGGAAATATTTTTAATGCTTATAAATATATGGATGGATCCGAGTGTGATTCCTTATCCCATGGAAAGAAGGTTTGAAAAATTCAAGTTTTTACAAAGCTTAATGAAGAATTTAGGCTGTGATATCATCACAGATGAATTTATAAAAAAAATGCTTAAGTATATGAAATAAAGTAGGTAGTTGTGAAAGTATAATTACCAATTAAAATGAAAGGTAAAAAGGAATATATGAAAAAGGGAGTTATTATCAGCTTAAGTATAGTAGCAATACTGATTGCTATAGTGGCATACAGATTTTTAAGTACAAAACAGACCGAGACGGTGGTTTATGTACCTACTGTTGAGACCACACATATAGAAAATAAGGATATAGTACTGTATACAAGTCAAATAGCTACGGTAGAGGCGGCAGAAAGCGTAACTATATATCCTCAAATGGCAGGAGAGATATTGACACTAAATAAAAAGCTCGGAGATAGAGTAGAGCAGGGAGAAGAACTTGCAAGCATAAAGGCGGACAGCCTGGAGGGGCTTAAAATACAAATGGATCAGGCTAGTATAGGTATGCAGGACGCGCAGACCAGCTACACAAGAACCAAGGCTTTATTTGATGCTGGCGGAGCATCACAGCAGGTTTTGGAACAGGCGGCTTCTGCAAGTGAAAATGCAAAACTTGCTTATACTGCTGCAAAAACCCAATATGATATACAAAGTCATACAGTGTTATAAAGGCTCCTATAGCGGGAACCGTGGAAAAGGTGGGAATAGAAGTCCACAATATTGTGTCCCCTCAGGTTGAGGCATTCATAGTGACTGCTGACGGAGGTCTTACCGTCAGGTTCGGTATTACCGATAATACTAAAGGGGTTATTAATGTAGGAGATGAAGTAACGATAAAGGCGGCAGGCGGTGATATCAAGGCACATATAAGTGAGATTTCCAATACCATATCTGCTGCTACAGGACTTTATGATGTGAAGGCAGGCGTAGATGAGGGAGCGAATTTAAGTGTAAATTCAAAAGTAAAGGTAAGCCTTATAGATAAGCAGGCACTGGGAGTAAGAGCTATACCTATCTCAGCTGTTAACTTTTCTAAGGAGAAGCCCTACATTTACCTCTATAAAGACGGTAAGGCTGTAAAAACAGAGGTGGAAATAGGAATATATGATGCGGACTTTGCAGAACTTAAATCTGAACTTGGCGCTGAAGATGAAGTTATAACTACATGGAGCAGTGAGCTTTATGACGGTGCTGAAGTTGCAAAAAAGCAGCAGTAAGGAGACAGTATGCTTAAGTTAACAAAATTTGCCTTAAAAAGACCGGTAACTTTAATACTTGCACTGGTTACTATATTCTTCTTCGGATTTCAAGCGGTAATAGGAGCCAAGCAGGAACTTATGCCGGAGATGAACTTTCCTATGCTTGTAATATCAACAGTGTATCAAGGTGCGGCTCCTGAGGATGTAACTGAACTGGTAACAAAGAGAATAGAGGATTCCATAGCTACTTTAAGCGGTGTGGAAGATATATACTCCATGTCAAGACAAAATGTATCTTTTATACAGATCCAGTACAAGTACGGAACCAATATGGATACCGCTTACCTTGAACTTAAAAAGGTACTTGATAAGGCGAAATCTTCTCTTCCCGACAAGGTCGATGATCCTAATATAATAGAAATCAACATGAATATGCAGGCTTCCATGGAGCTTATAGTCGGCGGAGGAACCGATAAAAACTTATATAACTATGTTGAAGATACCATAGTGCCTGAACTTCAAAAAATAGCTGCGGTAGCAGAGGTCAATATGACCGGAGGACGTAAAAACTATACAAAAATAGAACTTATACCTGAAAAACTTGCACAATACAAACTTAATATGCAAAGTATATCGGATATTATAAGTTCAGCCGACTTTTCCGTACCGGCAGGCACCACAGAGTTCGGAAGACAGGAGCTTAATGTCAATATATCCGCTGATTATAAGGACACAGAAAGAATCAAAAATATAGTTATACCGCTTGTAAGCGGAGAAGTAATACATCTTTCAGACATAGCAAATGTTTATAACACACTTGATAAGACAAGTTCTTTGAGCAGGTATAACGGTGAGGATGTAATAAGCCTTTCAATACAAAAGCAGCAAAGTGCTTCTGCAGTAGAGCTTTCATCCGAGGTGAAGGCGGCAATAGACAACTTAAAGGCTCAAAACAGTAATCTTTCGGTAGATATAATCTATGACAGTGCGGATGATATAAGAGCTGCTATAAAGAGTGTATTTGAAACATTGATCATGGCGGTAGTTCTTTCAATGATAGTACTTTTTGCATTCTTCGGAAATATAAAAGCCTCTCTTATAGTAGGAAGTTCCATACCGGTATCTGTACTTATGGCACTTACTATGATGGGAACTGCGGGCTTCGGTATGAATGTCATATCCATAGGAGGACTTAGCCTTGGTGTAGGTATGATAGTGGACTCTTCCATAGTAGTAATAGAAAGCTGTTTCAGAGCAAAGGAGGGCAGGAGTTTTTATGAGGCGGCTGTAGAAGGTACAAGGATAGTACTTGCTTCTATAATAGGTTCTACAGTAACGACCTGTGTCGTATTCTTGCCCCTGGCACTTCTTAAAGGTTTGTCAGGACAGATATTCAGCCAACTCGGTTTTACTATAGTATTTTGTATGGTGTCTTCACTTATAGCGGCAGCCATGATAGTACCCTTGCTTTTTGTATTCCTAAGACCTAAGGAAAGAGAAAACAGTCCGGCAGTACATGTAATGAACTTTTTACAAAACGGATACAGGAAGATAGTAAGAGGAACTATACCGAGAAAGTTTTTGGTTATATTTATAGCGGCAGTACTTCTTGTTTATCATTCTTTATGGCAGGGCAGCTTGGAATGGAGCTTGTACCTGAAGAAGATAAGGGAATTATTCAGATATCTGCCAAAGTTCAGCCGGGAATCAATATAGAAAGCGCAGACAAGGTAGCAGTTCAGATAGAAGATATAGTAAAAGAAGAAAAAGAGGTAGAAAAGTATCAGCTTAATTATACTGCTGCAAGTACTTCTATAAATTCAGACCTTGGTATGAATATGACAGTACATCTTAAGAAAAAGAGAGCTAAGAGCACTTATACCGTAATAGATGAATTCAAGAAAAAGATGTCAAACATAAGTGATGCCGCCATAACAGTTAAACTTTATGCTGATAGCGGTGGTATGAGAAGTGGAGGTGCGGTAAGTATAAACCTTGTAAGTACGGATTATAAGGCATTAAAATACAAGGTCGATGATATAGTTGAGGCTTTAAGAAAAGAAAGTTATCTTGAGAATGTACATTCAGATGCGGAAAATGCAGCCTCAACCGTCAATATAGATGTGGATCCGGTAAAGGCACAGGCTCTCGCTTTAAGTCCCTCAGCCATAGCCGGAATTGTATACCAAAATATCTCAGGCTCTACAGTTATGAGGTACTCAAAAGATCACTCAGTAATAGAAGTAAAGCTTGAGTATCCGGAAAATGAATATAAGGATGTGGAGAGTGTTTCAAACATGATGATTTCTACACCTACCGGAGCTCAGGTACCGCTTTCAGATATTGCAGATATTAAGTTTGTAGATGAAGCATCCATGATAGTAAGACAAAACAAGACCTATAGAGTAGTTATAAATGCTGATATAGTAAGCGGATTTAAGGGGGATGCTCAAAAGCTGGCTGATGCGGTTGTGGATAACTCAGGTCTTCCAAGTAATATAAGCAGAACCGACAGTGCCTATACCAAGATGCTCGGAAAGAGATCAATTCTTTACTGAATGCACTCTTAACAGCCATATTCCTTATATTTATAGTTATGGCTATGCAGTTTGAATCGCCGAGATTTTCATTTATGGTAATGTTTACAATACCGTTTTCATTAATAGGAGCCTTCGGACTTTTGTACTTTAGCGGTGTAAAGATAAATATGACAGCCATGGTAGGTTTACTGATGCTTGTAGGTACCGTAGTTAATAACGGAATCTTGTATATTGATACCGTAAATCAGTATAGGGAAGAGATGGACGTAGACACTGCACTTGTAGAAGCAGGTGCTACAAGACTTAGACCTATACTTATGACTACACTTACCACCGTACTTGCAATGCTGCCGCTTGCATTTGCATATGGAGATTCCGGAAAGAACCTCCAAGGTCTTGCTCTGGTAAATGTAGGAGGACTTCTGGCATCAACCCTTCTGTCACTTATTATGCTTCCTACATTATATAAGATGATAGACAGAAAGAGGAAAAAGCGTATCAAAGAAGCTCTTGAAAGAGAAGGATAGGTGAAATATGATAAAGAAAAAATATATTAAAAGTATAAAGTTTATAATTAGTTTCAGTCTTATTATAGCAGGACTTAGTCCGGCTACCTTAAGGAGCTTAGCTAAGAGTCCTACATTTTCAAGGACTGAGGAAGAGTGGGCAAAACTTAGGGATATGAACCTTGATTATGAAGAAATAGACGGATTGGTTACCGAGTACAATGCCACAGTACAGGCTAATCAGGCAAATATGCAGCAATTTACAAGAGACTACGGCAGGAATAATTCACAAGTATCTCAAAGTTATAGAGATATGGCTCAAAAAATAGAAGAAAGCCTTACAGAGCCGGAACCGGACAGCATGACTTATGTTCCTATGATGGCAAGTATTGCACAGTCAAGGGCAACGATAAATAACTTAAAAAACTCAGCGGACACAACGCTTGAAGATTATGAGGTACAGTACTTTACCTATGAAAGTGCAAGACTTAGTCTGGTACAAAATACCAAGGCTTTGATGATATCTTACTATACCAAAGATATGTCAAAAGAGGCACTGCAAAAGTCAGTGGAAGTAGCCGAACTTAATCTTGCCAATGCACAGGCAAGGGTGGCAGTAGGCATGGCAACAAATCTTGATATTTAAGTGCCAAAGAAGCGGTAATTAAGGCAAATAAGGAGTTAAATGATCAAAGTAATGCCGCCTTGGCTGATAAAGATAAGCTTTTGATCATGACAGGTTTTAAGACGGATTCACAGGCTAATATAGGTTTGGTTCCGGTTTTAAGTGAAGAGGAGTTACAAAATATTGATAAGATAAATATTGAAGAAGATATAAAAAAGGCTTTGGAAGAAAATTATACTCTTAAAATAAATAAAAGAAAGCTCGTCAATGCCAAGTCGGATACTCAAATAAAGAGCTTAAACAGTAGCATAAATTCCAATACGGAGAATATAAAGGCTAATGTGCGAACACTTCATAAGAATCTGCTAAATGCAAAGGATAAGCTTAATTTACTTAAGGCGGAACTTGAGCTTAGCGGAAAAGATTTAGAGACTGTAAGGCAAAAGAAGAATCTGGGCATGGCTACGCAGCTTGAAGTTGCCAATAAGGAGCTTGAGAATATTAAAAAGAACACAGAAAAAAAACAAGCAGAGCTTGCACTGAGGCTCGCTTTGGAAAACTATAATTCGGCTGTAAACGGACTGGCTTCGGCAGGTCAATAGGTGGTGCTTATGAGAAAAAATAAATTTAAGATATATGCTTTTTTACTTATCACAGCTCTTGGCAGCAGTCTTATAGGAAACAGTATTCTTGCCGCTAACAATACTATAAAGTATGGAAGATCATCCTATAGTGAAGAAGAATGGTCAAAACTTATGGATAATAACCTTGAGTATTCCGAGATAGAAGATCTGGTCAATAATTTTAACCCAAGTATAACTTCGGCATGGACAAGTTATACATCCAACATAAAAGACCTTGACTTAAGTATTAATGACTTGGAGATCGCCCGCAGGGAGTTAAGACTGCTTTCGGATAACTCAAAGGAGGAGTATGATATTGCCAATGTATACCTGTATACAGCACAGGCGAATGCACTTAGCAAGGTAATAGAAAGTATGGACAAGGCAAAGACATCACTTTCAAAAATAAGCTCTACGAACAGACCTATAAGACAGGCTGCAATGCAGCTTACAAACGCAGTAAAGCTTATGTTTATAAGTTATGACTCACTGGTAAAGTCGGAAGAGCTCTTAAATGAGCAGCTTAAGCTCTATGAGGGCATGAAGACTGCGGCAAAGGCTGCGGAAAGCTCAGGCATGAGCACTTCGGCTGAGTATACAAGGGCACAGCTTCAGGCGGATGAAGTTAAGAATAATCTGGACAGTCTGGTAGCCGGCAAGGAAAGTCTTAGAAAAAGCCTTATTATGCTCTGCGGCTGGAGTGAACAGGATAATCCGAATATAGTTCCTATAACTGATATAGACCTTAGTAAAATAGATGCATTTGATCCTGATGAGGATATAAAAAAGGCTATAGGTAATAATTTTACATTAATAGAATTCAGAAATACAAAGTATAAAAAGTCTTTAGGAATGAAAGAATCAAGGGCTTTAAGTGAGGAGCAGATGGAGGCTAACTTAAAAGTTAATATTAATTCTTTATATGCGGATGTTCAAAGTAAAAAAAGTGATTATGAGGCTGCAAAGTTAAGCCTTGAAAGTGCTGATATTAATGATAATATAGCGAATGTCAAGCTGCAAAATAAGATGATAAGCGGCGTGGAATACCAAGGTGAAAGGCTTAAGAATTTGCAGAGCAGACAGGCTTTTGAGACTGCGAGAATGGAGCTTTTAAAATCAATTGAGGTTTATGAAGCTGCTGTCGGAGGGATGGCTAAGGTAGAATAGGTTGGAATTTGATTTTTATATTTTCTCGACTGCCGGTGAAACCCCTTGTATATAAGCAAGCCGCCCTTTGCAGGAAAGCTTTGAAAGGGTGAAGTGAGCAAGTTTGTATGCTTTTTCAACTGCAGGTATAAACCTTACATATAAGTGGGTTATTACCGGAAGTCCTTGGTAGGAGGAAGTAAAGAGCCGTACTTTATTATTACAAAGCATTTTGCTAGGGTGTGTCTTAAAACTATAACAGACTATACTGTTTGCACAAAATAAATATTGCCGTACAGTAAATAAAGGCAATAAAAGATGTTGCTGATTTATCATACCTTGTTGTCAACTTGCAGAAATACTTTATTTTATTGAAAGATATTTTATTAAAAACAAGGTATTATGCAATTTTGAGTTTTAAGACACAGCCTAATAGAAAAGTTATAAATATTATTGCCAAAGGATTTGGGTGCTGTAATTAGGGTAAAAAAAAAGCTCTTCCCAACAGCTCAATGTCTGCTAAAAAAAGCCTTTATGCGTCTTCAGGGACTCGAACCCTGGACAAATAGATTAAGAGTCTACTGCTCTACCAACTGAGCTAAAGACGCAGTTCCCAAAAAACATGTATCCTTGTCTCTTAAGGACAAGGGATATATTATAATAAAATTTAAGAAAAGTCAATAGTTTATTTTTAAAAATATAAAAAAAGTTGATATTAAAGCTGAAAAAGGAATTGATATAAATTTTGTGTTAAAATCTCTACTTTACTTTGCAAGAATTTGCTATACTATAATTAATAATATTATGGTTTTAAGTTTAATATATAACAGGGGAGATAAGAATGAGAAAAAGGTATTTATTGGCACTTATGTGCGTATTGTTAAGTACTTGCACTGTAAGTGCCTGTTCAAGTATTGCGGATCTTATGGGTGGCAAGGAAAGCAGCGAAGATGAGACTAAGTCCGAAAAAAAGAAGAGATCCAAAGATAAAGATAAAAGCGATGAAGAAGAAAGCGATGAGGAAACTGAGGAAAGTGAGGAAAAAGCGGATGACGAAAAGTCAACTTTCACACTCGAGATCCCTGAGCACAGTGCTTTGGATGACGGTAACCTCTTCGGTAATACTTTATGTTACGCAAGAATATTAAAAGCTGATGATACCATATATTTCAGAAATGCTTTTGATAATGAAAGACTTTACAGTATAAGTGCGAACGGTACTTTGGCACCGGCTTTCGGGGAGATATATCCCAAGGATATGCAGTACAAAGACGGTTACATATATTATGCCAATACAAGCAAGGGAGATATGCCAAGGCAGGATACGGACAGAAATATCTACAGGCTCAATATAAGTACCGGAGTCAGTGAAAGACTGACCAATATAAGTTTTGACAATTCCGCTAATGATGTGTGGTTAAGTCTTGATACACTGGTAGGAGATTATTGTTATTTTACTTATTATGACGGTAAAAAGCAGGGATACCATATAGCCTGTGTGAATATTACCAATGCACAGACCGGAGATATACATATAATTCCGGTGGATAACTGTATGGGCAGTCCTATGCCTAACGTAGTCGATAATAAATTATATTACAGGGCAAAGGACGGATTGAATGTCATCGATATGTCTACCGGTGAAAATGCTCTTATAATTCCGGGCTTTAGCTGCGGTAATTATATGATATATGACAATAAGATCTTCTACACGGTAGGTGCGGATCAGGGAGAGGCGAATGTTTCTTTGAAGGCGGGATTTTTAGACAGGCCGGGTGATGAGATGCAGGTACTTTACAGGGCAAGCGAGCCGGTAAGCATAATAGACGATCTGCAATTTAATATATACGGCGGAAATATTTACTTCGTGACTAAATCACCGAGTGTAGGCGATGCCAGAAATGTATCAAAGCTTTATAAGATGAAGGTCTCAGGTGAGGAACCCGTACTTATTGAGGATAATGTGACATGGTTTAATATAGTCGGGGGAGATATATATTATAAATACGCACATAATGACGACGTTGAATTCAGCCGTACTCAGCCTATGTACAGGATAATAGCAGGTGCTTCCAAGGTCATAAATGCCTCGGGTCAGGGAAAAAAACAGTTGCTTTTTTCACCTCAGGACTTTAACAAGGGCTGGAAGGCGAGCGGAAGAAAGTGGTATTATTATGATGACAACGGCAATATGTTAAAATCGGGTTGGCAGACCATAGACGGTAACTGGTATTATTTTTATGATGACGGAAGTATGGCGATAGATACTGATGTTGAATCGGGAGGCAAGGTGTATCATATTGATGTGGACGGTAAGATATACACTTATAACTAAATATCTGTCACTTATCATGTGCAATATGGATCAGCTTGTTTTATGATAATGTAAGCATTGAGCTATCATAGACAGAATAAACCGTATAATATTGAGTTAAGAATAATAAAACAAGTTGGAAAATGTTATATTTTTATATATAATGATAATGTAGTCAAAAAATTGAAAATTACTCTAATTGTTAAGAAAGGGTAATGATAATAAAGGAGATGCTTTATGGATATACAAAAGAAGATAGAAGAAGTTGTTAATAAGATCAAGTCTGATAAGGACATACTTGCAAAGTTTCAGACAAACCCTATAGCTGCCGTGGAAAGTATTGTAGGGGTCGATCTGCCGGATGATCAAATAAAGCCTTTGGTAGAAGGTGTAAAGGCTAAGCTTGCGGTTTCCGATATAACATCTAAATTAGGCGATTTGGGAAATATGCTTAAATAAGCAGGTCAATATGTAAAAACGGACAGTCACAAAAAACAATACAAGTACTGTGGAATAAAAATTCCGGACCGGTATTTTGTATGTTTTATCCGACAGTCAGGAACAAATAGAAAAATTTAATAAGGAGATCATCATGCAAATTTTAGATATGCGTGGCAGGGCATGTCCCGAGCCTGTAATCAAGACAGTGGCACTTATCGCCGGTGTACAAAAACCCGAGACCGTAGTGGTACAGGTAGATAATGAGATAGCTGTGGAAAATCTTACAAAGATGGCAGCTTCAAAAGGATTAAAAAGCAGTTCAAAAAAGGTTGCCGATAATCACTATGAAGTAAGCGTTGAAGTTGTGGAAGTTCAAAGTGAGGAAGATGTTCAGGAAGAGAATGTGGTAGTGGCGGTTACCGGCAATGTAATGGGAACCGGAGAAGATGAGCTCGGAAGAAACTTATTAAAGGGCTTTATCTATGCTTTATCAACTCAGGAAAAGCTTCCGAAGACAGTGGTTTTTTATAACTCAGGTGTATTCATGACCACAGAGGGTTCAGAAGCTTTGGAAGACCTTAAGGCTATGGAAGAAAAGGGTGTTGAGATACTTTCATGCGGAGCCTGCCTTGACTATTATAAGAAGAAGGACAAACTCGCTGTGGGTTCTGTAAGCAATATGTATGTGATAGTTGAAAAACTTATGAAGGCTTCTCATGTGGTAAGGCCGTAATTAATGCAAAAAGACAATAAAAAGCTTGCTATAATATATATGTGTATAGCAAGCTTGAGTTTTGCCCTTATGTCCTTATGTATAAAATTAAGCGGTGATCTGCCTACTGTCCAGAAGGTATTCTTCAGGAATTTCCTTGCGAGTATAGTATTCATAATACTTATGATCAAGGATAAAACATCTTTTAAACTTTCAAAAGAGGCTAAGAAAACACTTTTTTTAAGAGCTGTAAGCGGAACGGTGGGAATACTTTGTTATTTTTACAGTATTGACAATATGAATATATCGGATGCTGCCGCACTGAATAAATTGACACCGTTTTTTGCTATATTTGCAAGCCTGCCCATACTTGGCGAGCGTGTAAAAAAGAAAGACATGATCGCAACCGCCATAGCATTTGGCGGAAGTATATTCGTGGTAAAACCGAGCTTGAGCTTAAGGCTGATCCCGGCACTTTCCGCTCTGTGCGCAGCTATGGCTGCCGGTATAGCATACAGCTTTGTAAGAAAAGCCGGAAAACAGGGAGTGGATACCAAGATAATAATTATCGCATTTTCACTTTTTTCCTGCATAGTGGCACTGCCGTTTATATTCTTTGTATACAAGCCTATGAGTACGTTGCAGCTTATATACCTTATATTGGCAAGCTTTATGGCTATGTCGGGGCAGTTTTTCAATACAAGAGCATATTCTATAGCAAAGGCGGGAGTGATAGCGGTATACGACTATCTGCAGGTAGTGTATTTGGCAATATTCGGATTTTTTATATTCGGTGAGTTGGCGGATATTTATAGTTTCATAGGATATGTTATAATCATATCCGTAGCAATATTTAGATTAAAGGGGAAGAATGAATGAAAATAGGTATTGGAAACGATCATGCCGGAACAGCATTAAAACTTGCCTTGGCAGAGCATCTTAAGCTAAGGGTGTAGAGGTAACGGATCTTGGAGTGGCTCCCGGTGAGAAGGCTGATTATCCGGATCAAGCTGTGCTTGTAGCCGATGCGGTGCTTGAGTCGAAAGTAGATAAGGGTATACTTATATGCGGTACGGGTATAGGCATATCCATAGCAGCCAATAAAATACCGGGTATAAGAGCGGCTCTTTGCTCGGAGTGTTATTCTGCAAGGATGGCTGTAGAGCATAATAATGCCAATATACTTGTACTCGGAGGAAGAGTTACGGGAGAAGAACTTGCCAAAAGTATAGTTGATACATTTCTTGCGGCAAAATTCGAGGGCGGAAGACATCAGAACAGACTTGATATTATAAGCGATCTGGAAAAGAGATAATAAAATATAAATAAATAGAAATAAGCCTTGACAGTTGAGTGTTTGTTAAATTATAATACACATAGTTGAATGAACGCTCAACTGTTTTGTTTTGACAAATATAAAAAATATTTGTTTAAGGAAGGAGCCTGCAATGCCAAAAAAAGATTTAATGACTGAAAATGATGCAATACATCCGGATAAGGTCGATGAGGTACTTAATAAAATGTCCGGAGCGGAAGAATATATCTTATTAACAAAGTTTTTTAAGATATTTGCTGATGAGACAAGATTAAAAATCATTGCTGCACTGAGTATTTCGGAGTTATGTGTTTTGGATATATGCGCAGTACTCAATATGACCAAGTCGGCAGTTTCACATCAACTCAGTACCTTAAGGCAAATGAGGGTAGTTAAGTCGAGAAAAGAGGGCAGAAGCGTATTTTATTCACTTGATGACGAGCATGTGTCTCAGGTATTTGAAATGGGACTTGCACACATAGTTCACACTAAAGGAAAAGGAGAAGAAGAGGATGAAAAGAGTTTATAAATTGGAAGGATTGGATTGTGCGGATTGTAGCACAAAGCTTGAAAGAGCGGTTGCAAAATTGGACGGAGTAAATAAAGTCGGAATTAATTTCATTACACAAAAGTGTAGCGTAGAAGCGGATGATGAGGATGTATTTGACAGGGTTGAGAAATTCATAGTTGAGCAGGAACCCGATGTTGAAATAAGTGTATTGAAGTAGAAACGATAGATATTCTAATAAGTATATCGTAGCAAGAGTAAGCGATATGTAGATAGCTATATTATAGTAAAAGCGATCAATATTGACATAGGTCTATTGCAAAAAGCTTTTAATATTCTAATAAGTATATTGTAGTAAGGGTAGCAATATAAAAATAAGCATATTACAGTAACAAAAGCAGTCCCGGGAAACCCGTAGTAAAGTCGTATATTTATAGGAGTTGTTATGAATAAGAAACAAAAAAAGACGATCAAAAATATATCGATCGCAGCAGTTATATTTGTTGCAGCCGTTATTATAGAGAAATTAAATTTTCAATACGCCTCAATAATAAGTTTAGTAGGATTTACGATAGCGTATTTAACCGTAGGTCTCGGGGTGCTGAAAAAAGCCTTTAACAATATAAAGCGAGGAAAGGTATTTGACGAGAATTTTCTTATGACCATAGCGACAGTAGGAGCCTTTATACAGGCGGAATACGCCGAGGCGGTGGCAGTCATGCTCCTATATATGCTGGGAGAATTTTTCCAGGGATTGGCAGTGGGAAGATCGAGAAAGTCTATAAGTGAACTTATGGATATAAGACCCGACTACGCCAATCTTAAAAAGCCTGACGGTGAGATAATAGACGATATGGATCCGGAAGAGGTAAGAGTAGGAGACATCATAGTAGTTAAGCCGGGAGAGAAAGTTCCGCTTGACGGGGTGGTGATTCTCGGGGAGTCTATGATAGATACGGTTGCCTTGACCGGTGAGTCCGTTCCGAGAAAGGTAAGGGCGAAAGACGTGATACTTAGCGGAAGCGTGAATATCGACGGACTTTTGGAAGTGGAGGTCACCAAGGAATTCGGTGAGTCTACGGCAAGTAAGATACTTGACCTTGTTGAGAATGCTTCGGCAAGAAAGTCCGATTCGGAGAACTTTATAACAAAGTTTTCTTATTACTATACTCCGCTCGTTGTTGGACTTGCATTGTTTTTAGCAATAGTCGTGCCGTTTCTTACTCCGGACAGAAACTTTTCAAGATGGATAGAGACAGCACTTACCTTCCTCGTAGTTTCCTGCCCATGTGCTCTTGTAATATCAGTGCCTTTAAGCTTTTTTGCCGGTATAGGTGCATCTTCAAGACTCGGTATACTGGTTAAGGGAAGTAATTACCTCGAGGCACTGGCACAGACAAAAACAGCTGTATTTGATAAGACAGGTACTTTGACAAAGGGTGTTTTTTCAGTGGTAGAGGTCATCAGCGAGGGGATGGAAGAAGAAGAGATATTAAAACTTGCCATGCTTGCGGAACAACATTCCGGACATCCTATAGCATTATCCGTAAAAGAAGCTTATAAAGAAAGGTATGATGTATATACCGAGCTTGATAAGCATAAGATAGAGAACTTAAAACAGATCCCGGGTATGGGGATAAGTATAAGTATAGATGAAAAAGAAGTGCTTTTAGGTAATGCGGGACTTATGAAAGAATTTAATATAGAATATAAGTCTCATGATCATGAAGCCACACTTTGTACATGGCTGTAGACTCAAAATATACGGCTTGTATAGTTATTTCGGATATTTTAAAAGAGGATTCAAAACAGGCTATAAATGAGCTGAAATCTATGGGAATTAATGATATAATAATGTTGACGGGAGACAGAAAAGAAGTTGCGGAGGCTGTAGCTGAGGAACTTGGCATAAGCAGGGTGTATTCTTCCCTTCTTCCGGGAGATAAACTGGAAAAAGTTGAAGACTTACTTAAGAAGAATACCGATAAAAAACATAAGCTTGTCTTTGTAGGAGACGGTATCAATGATGCACCGGTACTTGCCCGTGCCGATATAGGTATCGCCATGGGAGGTCTGGGTTCTGATGCAGCTATAGAGGCGGCTGATGTAGTCATAATGAATGACGAACCCTCAAAGATAGCTAAGGGTATAAGGCTTGCTAAAAGAACACTTGCCATAGCAACCCAGAATATAGTATTCGCTCTTTTGGTAAAGGTCGTGGTACTTACCTTTACAGTATTCGGTATGGTCAATATGTGGGCTGCGGTATTTGCGGATGTAGGTGTTACCTTGTTGGCGATCGCAAATGCCATGAGGAATCTGAACATTAAAAAAGTATAAAAGCAGTTACATAAGGCAAAATCTTTCGTCTTTTCCCGATCGACCGTTTTGTCTAAGGAGTATCCGTTGAATTCGGTTTTGGATGTATATGCAAAATATCACGCTGAAAGAAGCTTTATATTGAAATATTTTGCATATAAAACCCTTTGACAAACTGTAAATGATATTATTATTAAGGAGGCAGCGCTATGGTTAGTTTTAATAATTTGTATAACAATGCAAATATGGTAGAGGTGGCAAGCAAAGGTCCGATAAAAGTTTTTGAACATCAGAGAGATCTTAGTGTGGAGAACGGTAACTCAATAAATGCTTACTTTGCATCCAAGATGAATGTGAGAAAAAGACAGGTGCTTATAGAGCTTAACGGCAATTCTTTCTGCACTCAGGCAGGGGCGATGCAATGGACAGCCGGCAACGTATCTATGGGTTCGGGGATCAAGGGTGTGGGAGACTTTATAGGTAAAGCTTTCGCATCTGCGGTTACAAAGGAATCTACCGCAAAGCCTGAATATACCGGTCACGGACTTGTAATGCTTGAGCCTACATACAAGCATATACTTTTGGAAGATATAGGGGAGTGGGGAAGTATAGTACTTGATGACGGACTTTTCCTTGCCTGTGATGCTTCACTTAACAAGAAAGTAGTGTCAAGGACCAATTTCTCATCTGCGGCTCTCGGAAAAGAGGGATTATTTAACTTAAGTCTTTCAGGTAACGGAATAGCGGTACTTGAGAGTCCGGTAGCAAGAGAAGAATTGGTTGAGATAAACCTTCAAAACGATGAAGTTAAAATAGACGGTAACATGGCTATAGCATGGTCGGCTTCTTTGCAATTTACAGTTGAGATGTCTTCAAAATCAATACTGGGCTCAGCAGTTTCAGGTGAGGGTCTGGTAAATGTATACAGAGGAACAGGAAGAATATTAGTAGCACTTACGTAATATTTTCGTAATATATTAGCACTAACAATTTAGTGTAAAAAAACCCATGACAAAGTTTATGGAAAAAGCAAGGCGCTTTTTTCTAAACTTTGTCTATTATTTTTTGAATAAATACAAGAACTTGAATATAATAGACAATAAATATTGGAAAAATATATAAGCGTAGTGTTTTTTTACTTAATAATGATGATATAGATCGTATAAGAGTGTTCATATAATTGTAATTGAAAATATATAGCCTTAAAATTATGTCTGTGATATACTTTTTTACAACAAATGGTTTTACCGAATTCAGTCAGGTAAAAAGATTTTATTAGGTTAGGAGTATAGATATGAAGAAGATAACTACCTTTATTTGTGCGTTTGCTTTTGCTGCGGCTCTGAGCATACCGGCTATGGCATCAGCAACAAAACAAGGGCCGGGTACGGTGGAAGTACAAAGCCCGCCACCTGAGGAGGCTGCTGTAAACAGCACATCGAATAAAGCAAATGTACCTATGTTGGTCACCAAGGATGATAAAGTATACATATATGTAAGTAAGATAACCAAGAAAATAACCCTTTATAAGAACGATCAGCTTATAAAAACGTGGGACTGTAATGTGGGTCGTAATTCTACAAGCGGCGATAAGAAGGTGGAAGGCGATAAAAGGACACCCAGCGGAAGCTTCTATGTATGTACGAGAAATGATAAGAGTGTAGCATATCTGTCACTGGGATTATCTTATCCTTCAAGTGATGATGCAGACAGAGGATATGCTTCGGGACTTATAAGTGCGGCTCAAAGAGATGCCATAAAGACTGCTATTTCATCCGGAGTTATGCCTCCTTGGAATACACCTCTTGGCGGTGCGATAATGATACACGGTAATTATCGTGAAAACGGAGCTACAAGCGGTTGTGTTGCGGTTGCGAATGATGTTATGGATGTGTTATGGCAATACTGCATGTTAGGTGCAAGAGTTGACATAGGACCGTAAAATAAATAGATAAAATAAAAAATACTCTGTTTTATAAAATGCTCCCTTTGGGATGATAAGTGAATGAAAATGCCTCTTATCAAACCGGGGGAGCATTTTGTATGGGAGAATGTCCGGAAAGTAAGAATACCGTACCATATTTCACTTAAAGAAAGACGGTACGGTATTTCGGATATTATTTTACTTATCAGATCCAAAAAAGAAGTACAGGCATTTAAAATCCGTTATAGATCAAGCGATACAGTTTATCAAAATAAGAATTATCTTTTTCTTCATACTGTTTTTCATGCTCTATTATATCGGGGCGGTCGCTTATGATTGCGGCTATTGATTTATAGAGGTATTTGCTTATGAGATCGGGATCGTTGATAGTCCAGACGAATACCTCCTTGCCCTCGCTTTGTGCCTGTATGACCAGGCTGTCGTTGAATGAGAAGTCTTCTATGACAAAAAAGTCAACATTACTTAATGCGAAATTCCCGAATTGCAGGGGAATCACATATCCTGTCTGTATCTCGGGGGCTTTACTTTCGATCTCTTCCATAATACCCAGATCTAGCGACATGGTCTTATATTCTGTAGCCACCCCAAGTCTTCTCATCTCATTAATAAAGTTCGGCATAGTTATCGGGTTCTTTGCCGTGAGGCTTAAGCTCTACCAAAAGCTTCATATCAAGTTCTTTGGCTCTTTGTACAAACTCCTCAAAAGAAGGAATACGGCTTGTAAACTCTCCCTGCTTTATAGGAAGCCCCACAACCTCATCAAAATTCATATCCTGAACTTTTTTATCGATGCCGGCAAGTCGCTTTAAGTTATAGTCATGCATGACGACGAATTTGTTGTCTTTGGTAAGCAGTATGTCAAGTTCGACATAATCAGCCTTTGCCTTTGCAGCGCCCTCTAAAGCTTCAAGAGAGTTTTCCACTCCGGCTAAGGTATAACCTCTGTGACCTATCACAAGTACATCAGTGTTGAGAGCACCGGAGTAAAGACTGTAACCCGCATGTCCCAAAACTATCATAAGTGAAAGACTTATAATGGCTGCGGATATTTTAGGCTTTTTTGTCTGTACGCCGTCATAGCAGACTATACCGAATATAAAGTCATCGTAGGTGGTCACCAGCCTTACGATTATAGATATGATCATAAGTTTGGACAGCACCAAAAAGAAGAAAAATACAATTCGTACCACTGTATAAAAAACAGCATTGTATAAGCTGCTGTCACCGGACTTATCAATAAATCCGAATATAAAAGCGAGAACTGCAAGAGCACTCAGACCTATGGCAAATAAGATCGATTCAAATCCGGCAAAAAGAAAAAGAAGCTTAAACTGACCTTTTTTTGTAATTGCCCAGCTCTTTTTCATATTGAAAGAAAAGGTGTATTTATTAATTACCGTGAGCGGAATAGAAAAAATCAAACGGAAATTAATATATGCACATAGCAAAAGAAAAGCATAATAAATATATTTTCCAAGTTCCGTCTTCACCAGTTCCCCCGTGATAAACTTAGGTATGAAAAGCTTTTGTGTAAACATTGAGCTAAGACCCAGATTTGAAAGGGGTATCATTAATATAAAATATATAAGGAAAAAGCAAAGCTGCTTTAAGCTTAGGCTTTTCCATTTTAAGAAAGCTGTCTTAAAATTAGTCTTCCACGAAAAGTTGCTGTTCTTATAAGAATAATAAACCATAAGAGTCAGGGCGGAGAATTCGAAGAAAATAAGTCCGCTTATCAATAATACAAGTATAATAAGCAGAAAAACACTTAGCGGAGTTTTGAGTATTTCTATGAAATTATCCTTGGTAAGATTCTCCTGTCCGGAAGTTGTCAATATAAGTTGGAATATAAATCCGATCAAATATCTACCCACCGTGCTTAATGCAAGCTGTAAAAAGACAGCCCTCGAATAGTAGGTGAATTTATTCTTATAGATATTTTGCCATACGTCTTTGTATATTTGTTTAATATTAATATTCATAAAATTCCTTTGCAGATAGATAATATATTTGCAGAGCATATAAAAAAGTAAAAAAATCCAAAATCCACATAACGGATCTACCGGATATTAATTCCTATGCCTATGCCTTGGGACAATGCAGGTATAAAGTATAAGCGGATATGTAACTTTTACATACATGCCGATCGATAATTCTTTTTATACAAAACAGTTAAAGTCTTCATGCTGAGAGGTCTATATATAAAATAGGATAGCATATTTAACATGCGTATACAATAAAGTACACTTGTTCTTGTCTGCTTTGTCATTGATTAGAACTGACGTTTAAGTTATACTAAGTAAAGCAGTTTTTTGGTGTAAGAACAGCCACGGATCTGTAGATCGGGTTTTTAGCACTAAAGCAATAAAGCGGCTATTTGGAGAGTAAAATGAATAAAGAATATATAAAAATAAGAGGAGCCAATGAGAATAACCTTAAGAATATCTCTCTTGATATTCCCAGGGGCAAGCTTGTAATACTTACCGGACTTTCGGGATCCGGCAAGTCCTCTCTGGCATTTGATACCATATATGCGGAGGGACAAAGAAGATATATGGAGTCTTTGTCATCCTACGCAAGAATGTTTCTCGGGCAGATGGAAAAGCCGGATGTGGAAAGTATAGAGGGACTTTCTCCGGCTATATCGATAGATCAAAAATCAACCAACAGAAACCCCAGGTCTACGGTGGGTACGGTCACGGAAGTTTATGACTACTTAAGGCTTTTATATGCCAGAGTGGGAACCATACACTGCCCAAAGTGCGGCAAACAGATAGAAAAACAAAGTATAGACCAGATGGTAGACAGGATACTGGAACTTGCGGAAGGTACCAAGTTCCAAGTGCTTGCACCCATAGTTAAGGGTAAGAAGGGCAGGCATGAAAAGGTGCTTGCACAGGCTAAAAAAAGCGGCTATGTAAGAGTTGTTATAGACGGCAATGCTTATGAGCTCAGTGAAGATATAGAGCTTGATAAGAATATTAAACACAGCATAGAAATAGTAATAGACCGACTTGTGATAAGAGAGGGTATACAAAAAAGACTTACAGAGTCTTTGGAAAATGCCCTACACCTTGCAGACGGATATGCGCTAATAGATGTGATAGGAGGGGAGAGTATAAACTTTTCGCAAACTTTGCCTGTCCGGACTGCGGCATATCCATAGAAGAGCCGGAGCCGAGGACATTTTCCTTTAATAATCCTTTCGGAGCCTGTCCGGACTGCGTGGGACTGGGATATACTATGGAGTTTTCGGAGGATCTGATAATACCGGATAAAAGCCTAAGTATCAACCAAGGGGCTATAACGGTAATGGGCTGGCAAAGCAGCTCGGATAAGAAAAGTTTCAGCAATGCACTGCTTAGGGCACTTTGTGACAGATTTAACTTTGACCTTGATACGCCTTTTGAGGATTATCCCGAAGAGATAAAGAATATTATACTCTACGGTACGGATGTGGAGGTAAATGTAGAATATACCGGTCAAAGAGGTCACGGAGTATATCCGATAGCCTTCGAGGGGCTTATAAAAAATGTTGAAAAAAGATACAGGGAAACCTTTTCCGAGACGGCAAAGGCGGAGTATGAGCAGTATATGAGGATACTGCCCTGTAAGACCTGTAAGGGTAAAAGACTTAAGAAAGAAGCTTTGGCAGTGACGGTGGGCGATAAGAATATATTCGATGCTACGGATACGAGCATAGCTAATTTTAATATGTTTATGGAAGAGCTTAAACTAAGTCCTACAAAACAGGCTATAGGTATGCAGATCATAAAAGAGATAAGAAACAGAGTTAATTTCCTTATAGATGTCGGACTTGATTATCTTAGTTTAAGTAGAAATACAGGTACGCTAAGCGGTGGAGAGGCTCAGAGAATAAGGCTCGCAACGCAAATAGGCTCGGGGCTTGTGGGGGTGTGTTATATACTTGATGAACCCAGCATAGGCCTGCATCAAAGGGATAACGATAAACTGCTCGGTACGCTTAAACATTTGCGTGATCTGGGTAATTCCGTAATAGTAGTAGAGCATGATGAGGATACGATGTTCGAGGCGGACCATATAGTCGATATCGGACCGGGAGCCGGCTCTCACGGAGGTGAGGTGATCGCACAGGGTGATGTAAAGGCTATCATGAAGTGTAAAAAATCCATAACCGGACAGTACCTTTCTAAAAAGATAGTGATTCCGGTACCAAAGGAGAGAAGAAAGCCTACAGGCACTTTAAGAGTATGCGGTGCAGCGGAGAATAATCTTAAGAATATAGATGTAGACTTTCCGATTGGTGTTATGACCTGTGTGACCGGTGTGTCGGGTTCGGGAAAGTCTTCTCTGGTAAATGAGATCTTATACAAGGCACTTGCCAGGAAATTAAACAGAGCTCATACGATACCCGGAAAACATAAATCCATAAGCGGTATAGAAATCTCGATAAGGTCATAGACATAGACCAGTCACCTATAGGAAGAACACCACGCTCCAATCCTGCGACCTATACCGGAGTATTTGACATGATAAGGGATCTTTTTGCGGCTACTACTGAGGCTAAGGCAAAGGGCTATGCCAAGGGAAGATTTAGTTTTAATGTAAAGGGCGGAAGATGTGAGTCTTGCAGCGGAGACGGTATTATAAAGATAGAAATGCACTTTTTACCGGATGTGTATGTACCCTGTGAAGTCTGCGGAGGAAAAAGGTACAACAGAGAGACACTTGAGGTAAAGTATAAGGGCAAAAGCATACATGATGTCCTTGAAATGACTGTAGAAGAGGCTCTTGAATTTTTTGAGCACATACCGACCATACAAAGAAAGATACAGACTTTGGTGGATGTGGGGCTTTCTTATATAAAGCTTGGGCAGTCTTCAACCAAGTTAAGCGGCGGGGAGGCACAGAGAATAAAGCTTGCTACCGAACTTTCAAGGCGAGGTACGGGTAAGACGGTATATATTTTAGATGAGCCGACTACGGGACTGCATTTTGCGGATGTGCATAAGCTGGTGGAGATCCTCAGAAGGCTTTCCGAGGGCGGCAATACGGTAATAGTTATTGAGCATAATCTGGATGTGATAAAAACCGCCGATCATATTATCGATATAGGTCCCGAAGGGGGAGATGGAGGCGGCAGGGTGATCGCCTGCGGTACGCCGGAAGAGATTGTGAAAGTTGAGGAGTCATATACGGGGAGGTATTTGAAGAAGTATCTGTAGTGGGAAACTACTTTGCGATGAGGTTAGGATTTTCACATAAGTGTAAAGTTCCATAGTTATTAAACTTAAAGGAGGTGCCGGATGTGTTGATTGCGTTTTGTATATGGTCATTGTCTTCTTTGTTGTTTGTTGTATTTGGTATCTGTACTCTGTTTGCTAAGAAGCCTACTGTTTTTTGGACTCATGAAAGGAAGATAGAGGTAAGAGATGTCAAAGCTTATAATAAGGCAGTTGCAATTTTATATTTTGTATATTCATTTGTTATATTGATTTTAGGTATTCCTATGTTATTGAGCCGGCAAAATTCAGCAGGTTTTATAATACCTGTTTTAGGGCTGCCTATAGCTTCTATACTGATGATTGCAGTGTATGTAACATGTATAGAGGCAAAGTACAGGAAGTAGGGTGAATGTCAGCGTTGTTAAAGTAATCTTGGGGTGTATACTGTATAGAGAATTACTTTATAATTTTCCAACTACAGTGGAATTTGACAGATATAAATACCTCTAAAGTAATAAATCGTGATGTTTAATTTATTACTTTAGAGGTGAAATTTTTACTCTATGTTATCTATATTTAAGCTGTACCCAAGGACTTCTCCAACATCCTTAATGTTACCTGTAAGTGTAACCTGTGCATCTTTGGAAAGTTCTGAGACTTTAGCTTTAGTTTCATCATTTTTTATATAACATGTAACGCCTATAAATGCAAATTGGTCATCCGGTAAAAGAGAGATGTACTTTCCTGAGCTGTCTATAGCACCAAGCCTTCCTGTAATACGCACATTTTCGCCCTTGTGACTTTCGCTTGCTTTTAGAGCATTTTCTTCTAATTCGGACATTAGATCATTAACAGAGTAGGTTGTATATTGTATTTCTGTCTCAGCAACCGTAGTTGCAGCTTCTTCTGATGAAATCTCTGCAGCTGCTTTATCTGCAGACTCGTTTTCAGTGGCTTGAACGCTTGTATCAGTTGCTGTTTTAGCATTGTTTTCGCTGCTTTTTTCTGATTTGTTCTTCGGAACTATCACAGCTATGACAACTATTACTGCAATTACGATAAACCAGGGTTTTTTGTAGAACGGTTTTTTATTAGACATTTCATATCCTCCAATTAATATTAATTACAAATATATTAAAAAAAATGACAATATCATTATATATATATATATAGTCAAGAGAATTATGAAATTTATAGTTTTTTATTATTTTATAAAATATATTTTCGTATAGACAATAAGTGTGAAGTGTAAATATAATATATTTTGTGAGCAATACACCGGATTTAATGAAAGGAATATAAAATATGTTTTCAAAATTAAAAGATAAAGGCTTAAGCACAGCAGATCTTAAGCTTATTGCTATCATTGCAATGACAATAGATCATTTGGCCTGGTTGTTTTTTCCCGGCTTTCAAAGAGTATGGTATGTGTACCTGTTACATATAATAGGCAGACTTACCGCTCCGATCATGTGGTTTTTCATAGCGGAAGGGTCTTTTTATACCAGGGATCCTAAAAAATATATCGGCAGGTTATTTGTCTTTGCGATCATATCGCACTTTGCCTATAGTTTTGCATTCGGTTTAAGTCCTATTCCATTTAAGAGCGGGATCTTTAATCAGACGAGCGTTATCTGGTCTTTGGCTATAGCTGCCGCATTGATATATGCGGTAAATAAGTGCGGTCTGTCACTTTGGCAAAATATTGCCCTTATAGTGCTTGCAAATCTGCTTTCTTTTCCTGCGGACTGGTCGTGTATAGCAACTATGGTACCGTTCTTTCTTTACAGCCACAGGGGAGATCTTAAGAAACAGGCTAAGGATTTTGTGATATTTGCAATTATATATTCAACAGTTTATTTTATATTTATAGATAAGGTCTACGGCTTATTGCAATTATTTATATTACTAAGCATACCGGTACTCAGTTTATACAACGGCAAGGCGGGTAATAATCGAAATATGAAATGGTTGTTTTACATTTACTACCCGGCACACCTTGTGATAGTCGGATTGGTGAGACTGGCTTTATACGGAAATGCGAATATTTTATTTTAATGTTAACAGATCGCTATTTTTTGTTGTATAATATATTATTACTTAATGTACAGTAGGTAAAAAATCGTCTGATGTGCCGATGATTTTTCAGGATAAGGCGGTGGAATATTGAATGTAAGATTAAGGTTGTTTAATAAAGAGAATTATTTATTTTAATAAGTATCATTAAGGTTTTGTACACCGGTAAATTAATAGGTTTAGTGCAGAAGGCTCAAGGCAGATATGACAGTAACTTAGGGTATATGGAGCATAAAGCACTTAGCATTATAAAATAGGCAGTTTAGATATATTGAAGCGGAGGGAAAGATTTTGAACTTAAAACAGGAGTTAGTTGTTGTTATTGATTTTGGCGGACAATACAACCAGTTGGTTGCGAGAAGAGTCAGGGAGAATAATGTTTATTGTGAGATCTGTTCATATAAGACAGACATTAACGTAATAAAGGAAAAAAATCCCAAGGGTATTATACTTACGGGCGGTCCTAACAGCTGTTACGAAGAAGGGGCACCGACTTATACAAAAGAACTTTTTGAACTCGGAATACCTGTTTTAGGTCTTTGTTACGGTGCTCAGCTTATGAGTCATGTGCTTGGAGGCAAGGTAGAAAGAGCCGCTGTAAGAGAATACGGCAAGACAGAGGTATTGATAGATAAAAAAGATTCAAAGCTTTTTGATAATGTATCCTCTCCCACTGTATGCTGGATGAGCCATTTTGACTATGTATCAAGGATACCCGAAAACTTTGAGATAAGTGCTTATACCAAGGACTGTCCGGTTGCGGCATTTGAAAATGCAGAGAAAAAACTTTACGCAATTCAGTATCATCCGGAAGTGCTTCACACTAAAGAAGGCAGCAGGATGATAGGGAATTTCCTTAGAAATGTATGTGAATGTGAGTGTAATTGGAAAATGGATGCGTTTGTAGAAACAGAGATTGAAAAGATAAAAGAGAAGGTAGGAAGCGGTAAAGTGCTTTGTGCCTTATCCGGCGGAGTGGATTCATCGGTTGCTGCGGTCTTACTTAGTAAGGCGGTAGGAGAACAGCTTACCTGTGTATTCGTAGATCACGGTCTGCTTCGTAAAAACGAGGCGGATGAAGTGGAAGAGGTATTCGGTCAAAACGGTCCGTACAAACTTAACTTCATAAGGGTAAATGCACAGGAAAGATTCTATTCAAAGCTTGCAGGCGTATCCGAGCCTGAGGCAAAGCGTAAAATTATAGGTGAGGAGTTTATCAGGGTATTTGAGGAAGAGGCCAAGAAGATAGGCAGGGTTGATTTCTTGGTGCAGGGAACCATATATCCGGATGTAGTTGAAAGCGGTCTCGGTGGTGAAAGCGTAGTTATAAAATCCCACCATAATGTAGGAGGACTCCCCGACTATGTGGATTTCAAAGAGATAATAGAACCGCTAAGAGACCTTTTCAAAGATGAGGTAAGAAAGGCGGGACTTGAACTTGGTATTCCGGAAAGACTGGTATTTCGTCAGCCGTTCCCGGGTCCGGGACTAGGAATCAGGATAATAGGTGAGGTCACAGCCGAGAAAGTAAAGATAGTACAGGATGCCGATGCCATCTACAGAGAAGAGATAAAAGAGGCAGGGCTTGATAAGGAACTGGGGCAGTATTTTGCCGCACTTACCAATATGAGAAGCGTAGGTGTTATGGGTGATGAGAGGACCTACGACTATGCGGTGGCACTCAGAGCAGTGAATACGGTGGACTTTATGACTGCGGAAGCGGCGGAGATACCTTGGGAAGTACTTAAGAAGGTGACAAGCAGGATCATCAATGAGGTAAGCCATGTTAACAGGGTGTTGTATGATGTGACGAGTAAGCCGCCGGGAACGATTGAGTTGGAGTAGTTAAAAACAGGCTCTAAAGCCTTATGAATAGCTATTTTGTAACTGTTATGCTTGCAAAATGCTTGCAGATTTTAGAAATACGTCACCTAAAGAGTAATTCTTTGGGTGATTTTTTTGTATTTAAAAATGCTGCAGGGAGTTCCCATAGCATTTCTTTTTATAGCAAATTATTTTCTTTCAGGTATTCAATTCTCTTTTTTAGAATCTCATCTCTTGACAGTTCTTCAAATTCTTTCTGTGTTAGTGCTAGAGAATAATACTCTGCGGATTTATTTTTCATAGAATCAAACTGTTCTTTTGTAATGGAGTAGGATTCCAACTCAAACAGATTATCAGACAACTCTTTTTTCGATAAACAAGGTTTTGCTTGGTTTATTGAGTCTAAGGAATTCTTGCCGGATTCATATACGAAGTATACAAATAAAATCGGATTAACTAATGGCGGAGACTTCATCTCAAAGTCTAATGATGTGGTATTAGACTTTACATATAAAGATTGTATCCTTTAAGGGGGTCAGGACAAGGAAGATCAGAAGCGTAAAGAGATTTTCTACAATGAGACTATAGCAAGCGATGAAATTAGTAAAATGCTTGCTCCGAAAGTTTTTACGAACGCAAAGAGATATACGAAAGACGGCATCGAAGAAAATATTACTTCTGATGAGTTGATATATGGTTTAGTTAATAGTGATATTGAGGATATAAATTCTATGAAGCTAATAGATTTAATAAAAGATAGTGTCTTAGTTGAAAGGTTAAATCCGACTAAAAATCTATCATAGAAGCAATTATAAAGGGAGATTTATCTTCGGTAAATATTAACTATATATGCAAGTCCTTTAAGATATTTGAGTTAAAAGATGAGTTTATAGAGTCATTAGATGATGAAGACAAATTGAAGGAATTGGAAGGCGAAAATTTTAATAAAGATTTTAAGGAGTATGTCTTAAATTCATCAAACATAAAAAAAGATACGAAGGTATCATTGATTGAAACAAAGATAAATAATCACTCCGATGTAAATACTTTGAAACAGTATATATCTTCAGTTTTGGAAATTACCAATTTATCAAGTGTTTGGGATAGGAAGCAACCATTATTAGATAATGGGTATAAAGAAAGAATAGGATAAGCGTTAATAAACTCAGGTTATGTTAGATCTCGTAAAGACAAGGCTGGTAAACGGATTATGCTCACAAGACGACTGAGAAATACCACTGTTGATACGCATCTATTGTAGAATAAAGGAGAATGAGGCTTCTACCTTTAGGTAACTGAAACTTTTGATTATTAGTTGATTATTAAAAAAATATTTTACAATGTAATGTTAAATGACAAAAATATCCCCCACCTTATCCCCCATATATGATATAATAAACGTGGGTAATAAAGTGGGGGATAAAACTATGAATAAGTATCTTGAAATCATAAAAAATTTAATAAGTCATCAAACAGAAGAAGAATGGTTTGAATTCAAAGAGAATTGGTACGAAGCACATGGAATAGGAGAATATATATCCGCGCTGTCAAATGCAGCTGCAATTTGCAGACAGGAATATGGGTATCTTGTTTGGGGTGTAAATAATGAAACTCATGAAGTTTTAGGAACTAAATTTAATTATAGAGCAGATGTTAAAGGTGAGCCATTAGAGCATTATTTAGCAAGGCAGTTGAAACCGGATACTGTTTTTTCTTTCCATGAAGTGGATTTTGATAATAAGAGAGTAGTTCTATTAGAAATTCCCGGAGCTAAAAATGTTCCAACTTCTTTTGATGGAATGAGATATATTAGAATAGGTTCAAGTAAAGTGAGTGTTGCTAAATATCCTGATAGAGAAGCTCATTTATTTGAAGTACTAAGCAACAAAGAAAAAACAATAGATAGTATTGAATCTGAATATCAAGATTTAACTTTTGAAAGATTGTTTACATATTATGCAGGCAGAGGAATTTCGTTAAAATTTGAAACTTTTAAGAAAAATCTTGGGCTTTTAACTAAGGATGGTAGGTATAATTTGATGGCTCAATTGTTGTCGGATGATAGCCATATACCTGTAAGAGTGTCGGTATTTAGCGGAGAAACGAAAGCAAGTCCCCTATATTCTGTAAAAGAGTTTGGGAACACGTGCATTTTGTTAAGCTTAGATAAAGTATTAGAATATGCAGATGTCATAAATATAATCCAAGCAGATGAAAGCAGAAGAATTACTACAAGAAAAGATGTTGCTTTATTTGATATGAGTGCTTTTAGAGAGGCGGTTATAAATGCCTTTGTTCATAATAAGTGGATAGATGGAAATGCACCGATGATTACGGTATATAGTAACCGTATAGAGATTCTTTCAAGAGGCACACTTGATCCGAAGCAGACGATTGAAGGGTTTTATATGGGTGAGTCTATCCCTGTTAACCAAAAACTGTCGGAAATATTTTTGCAGCTTCACATCAGCGAGCGTTCAGGAAGGGGCGTTCCTAAAATCATAGATAGCTATGGAAAAGATGTGTTTGATTTTAGAGAAAATTCAATTGTAGTTAACATTCCTTTTAATTGGATTAACAATGTAGGGGATAAAGTGGGTAATAAAGTGGTAGATAAAAGACCTCTAAATGATAGACGAAAGAAAATTTTAGAAGAAATAAGAAACAATCCTAATGTAACTCAAGCACAATTATCCCAAATTATAGGTATAGGATTAACCGCCATCGAAAACAACATTAGATTTTTGAAAGAAAATGAATATATAGAACGAGTAGGATCTAACAAGACAGGCTATTGGAAAATTAAGGAATAGTTTCGTGCTTGCAATATGCTTGCAAAAAATCAGATAAACAGAAATAAAACGGATAATAAGGCTAAAGCTGATAACAAAAACATTGATTTTGTGCCATCTATACAAAATAATATCAATGGACATATTGAGTTGGAATAATTTGTGGTAAAAATGGGTAAATCGACTCGTTTCGAATAAACCTCATTGAGGCGTACTTAAGTACGCCTCATATCGGATTTCTGTACTTAGTCTATTTCACCATATTTTTTCATAGATTATTTTTGAATACTATATAATTGGATGTAATTGAGTAGTTTCTTTTAGAGATTAATCGAAGATGGATTAGGAAAAAAATAAGCAAGAAAAATCATAAAGGATTTTTTTCAATTACAAAAAAAGATGAATATACCATTTCATATTGGATAAAAAAATCAATTATATCAATTATATGATAATATAGTCCAATAATTAAAAATATTTAAAACAGGAGGATTGATGTATGTTATCAAAAAAATTAAATTGTGGTTTTTTTAATCATAAAAAAATTATTTAAGGATGTCAAGATTTTTTTAATTGTAACAGTGGCGCTTCTTTTTAGTTACCTGGATTTTTGATCATCAATATATTGCAATTAAATCTTATATTCCCAAACAACTATTGTTGTCAGTTGAAGTTTCAGTAGATTTCCTTTCTAATATATCTGGAATATTTTTTTGACTATAAGTACTTTTTTTGTTTTACAATTATTGTCACTGTACTTAATAAATATAGCAGTAGCATATCACCTAGGATGCTTCAGAGTTTCATAGATAGGACCGGAGTTATTGGTTTATATGGTATATTTGTCAGTGGTTTTTTCTATTCAGTAATCAGTATCCTATTATTGCAAGATATTGCTCCGGACCAACATGTTGTCGCTGGAAGTTTCGGAATTATTTATTCCATAATTGCGATGCTAAGTTTTATCGCTTTCTCAAGACAGGTTCTTGATAATCTACAAGTATCAAATATTATAGAAAATATTTTTAATGATTGCGAGAAACTTATTGATAAAGAGGTAGAACTAAGAAAAAAAGCTAAGCATTATGAAGAAGGCGACGAATCTACAAAGTTATCAATTGTAGCTGAGAGCTCAGGTTATTTATTTGATATAAAATCAGATGCTATTTTTAAAGAGCTTAATGGTATAAAAGCAGAATTTGTTATAAACAAGAGAATTGGTGAATACACAACCAAAGGAGAAAGCGTAGGGGAATTAAATATATTCCAATGCAAGTTAGATGATAATGATAAAAAAGAATTAAAAGAAAAATTAAGTCCATTGTTTATAATAAATACTTACAATAATAGAGAAGATTATCACCGTGGAATTGTAAACTTAACCGAAATCGCTAATATGGCCCTAAGCCCTGGCACAAATGACCCAAATACTGCAATAATGTGTATACATAAAATGTCATCATTGCTTGGGAAACTCTTATCTACAGGCAATCATTTTATAATCCTGAAAGAGGACGAAGATGTAAAAATAATTTATCAAAGTTATTCTGTAAAGGACGAACTATATCTTGGTTTCAGCCAGATAATTTCCTATTCAGCAGGTGATCCTTTGGTTACCAAAGAGATTTTACAAGGGATTTATATCATATACATAATGGCAGATATGGGTGCTAAAAAAAGCATAAAAAGATTTTTTGATGATAGCTATGAAATTTTAATGGAAAATTTTACTCACGAAATTCATTTGGATATTTTAAAAAAAATAAAAAACAATATGGAAGAGTACGTAAGCTTATAGGAAAAGACATCTGAATCCATTTGAATTTAAATGCATTCAAAATCAAATTAAAAACGTGGTCAATTAGTTTAGTATTTGTGGACTACTTTTCGATAATAACTCTGGGCCCATTTTCGGTTGATATTTAAATGATGAAGTATTTACGTTTGAGCTTAATGCATTTAATATAAGCAAAAAAATAAATATCTTTAAATAAAAAAATATAAAAAAATTACTATTGAAAAAAACAATGATTTTTGAACCTGTTTCAATATTAAAGGAAAAATGGGACAATTTTTTTAAAAAAATAGAAAAATGATTCCAAAACCCAAAAAAATCTATATGATAGATTTAATAATTACAGATCTACAAATTATAATTCTCCGGTACTGGGACTGGGACGGGACTAAAAATCTGTGTTATGGTCAAGCATTTTTGTAACATTACAACCTAATTTTTACTATGGGGTTTATACAACCCCATAGCGTGCCTCATAGGGCGTTTTGTAATTATTATAAGAATGCGGACGAACATGGTTATATTGAACATACGCAAATTCTTCGATTGCTGTATAGAGTTCTTTCTCTGAATGGTAATAATGCTGATAAATAAGGTCGTTTTTCAGTGTATTGAAGTACCTTTCCATAGGTGCATTATCATATGGATATCCGGCTTTACTCATACTTTGAGTTATTCCAAGACTTTCGCAGTATTCAGTAAACTCTTTGGATGTATACTGACTTCCTTGGTCAGAGTGCAGCATTAGTTTGTGCAGGTCAATTCTCGGCTGTGAATCAATAGCTTTTTGCAGAGTCCTTTTTGCCGGATCGGAGGTTATATTTCTATCACTTATGCTGGCAACAACACTTCGATCATAAAGATCTATAATTGTACAATTATAACGCTTACTGCCATCAGTCAGAAATAAATAAGTAAAATCAGTACACCATTTTCGATTGATCTCAGGTGAATTGAAATCCTGCTTAAGTTTATTATTGTAAACTTTGTGGGCAATACCTCGCTCATAACTTAGTTTTCTTCTCCTAGAGATTGAGTAAAGTTGTAACTCCCTGTTCATGTATTTATGAACAGTTAAGCGACTTATATCATAACCTTTACGGCAAAGGTAAATATGAATAATTCGATAACCGGGTGCTCCATTATATGCATGATAGATCTCTCTAATCGTCTTTTTGATTTTAGCTTTGTTTCGATGATAATTAGCCTTTCGTTTTTTTAAGTAATTGTAATAAGCATTTGGACATATATTAAACTTTCTTAGAAGCCATCTTAATCCAAATTTCTTATTATATTTTTGAATAAATCGATAAGCCTTTAATCGATTTCCTTCGCAAAGAATGCCGCCGCTTTTTTTAAGAAGTCATTTTCCTTTTGTAGTTCTGCAAGTTGCTTTTTTAACTTAAGATTCTCTTTCATAGAATCATAATCTGCTTTGGCTTCTTTATTTATTTGGCATTCTTTACGGAATTGATGTACCCAATTGGATATACTTGCTTTTGACACACTGTATTCAGCTGCAAGCCCTTGGATGGTGCGTCCCTCCTCAAGGTGGAGATGAACAATTTTCTTCTTAAATTCAGGTTCGTAGTGTTTATTCATTTGTAACATACCTCGTTTCTTTCTAAGATTATATCTTATTAGGTCGAGCTGTTACAAGTATGTTATACCACAACATAGATTTCCATCTCGGTTTATGTTTCAATTAACAGACGATGAATATAAGTCTTTGATATCGCAAAATGCGATATCAAAGAAAGGACGTGGTGGAAGGAGAACCTCACCATATGTTTTCACTGAGCAAGGAATAGCTATGCTTTCAACTGTGCTTAAAAGCGATATCGCAGTAGATGTTAGTATAAAAATTATGGATGCTTTTGTGGAAATGAGAAATTTTTTACTTTCTAACGGAAATTTTGGAAGCAGGTCAGCCCGTGTACTGCTGGAAAGATATCCTCATGAAGCTTTGATTTTTACGGCTCAAACAAAAAATGGTCTTGAAAAATACCAGGCAATGGGCATTGAAACCAGAATTGTCGATTTTAACAATGCGGAAAAACTGATGGAAGCATTTAAAGATGCGGATACAGTTATTCTGATTTCCATGCCATTCGTTGGACCGAAAAGAAGAGAGGCACATAAAATTGCAATTGATGCGGCTGTGGCGGCAGGTGTAAGCAAACTGGTTTATACATCGATTGTAGGAGCCGGACATGAGGATATCAATGCTTACGAAGTAAACGATCATGTATGGACCGAAAGGTATATCAAAAAACAGCCCATCCATTATTTGATTCTTCGGGATTCCCAATATGCGGAAGCAATGGTCTCCACATTTGTGGAAGCAGTTGAAAATACAAACGGCATCATCCGCAATAACATGGGAGATGGGAAAATGGCATTTGTTTCGAGGGATGACTGTGCGCTTGCGGCGGCCTGTGCGGCAATGTCTGATTGGGAAGACCGAATTGTTGATATAAATGGAGCCGAGCTTCTGACAATTGCACAGTACATGGCAATCGCCTCGGAGGTTACGGGTAAAAAGACGGAATATCAATATATCAACGATGATGAGATGTATGAGTTTTTTGACTCCATCGGCGTTCCAAGGACAACGGAGGAAATGTGGGCGGACACGGCGAAGAACTTCCCATTTTGCTCAGATGGAATGGTGTCCTTTGGCAGGGCAATCCGTCTGAATCAAATGAGTACATTTACAGATGATTTTGAAAAGCTGACAGGGCAAAAGCCCATCACGGTAAGAGAAATGTTTGAAGATATAGAAAATCATTTAATCGGAACAAGAACATCTACAGATAATTAAAAACAATAGGAGGAAGAAAAATGGCAGAAATGATGAATCCGGCGTTGGAAGGCGCCACCTTAATGTTCCCACAGGGATCTTTATTACGGCATATACTTATACGGGCGTGGAGGATGAGATCAAGGCATATCAGACCAGCGCATGGATTGGAACGGCGCTTATGATATCCCCCATTTATGATGTGTACGGACCGGATGCCGTTAAATTATTGGGACAGGTCTGTACAAATGATTTTACCACGCTGGGAATGAACGGCATACGCCATGCCGTAATGTGCAATGAGAAAGGTCAGATTCTGACAGACGGCGTTGTAATCCGTATCGGAGAAGATCGTTACAGAACCTACTGGCTTGATCCGGTGATCTCTTATTATGTCAATACATCAGATCTGGATGTGCATGGCGAAAACATGAGCGGAAAGGAATATTTTATCCAGATTGACGGTGAAAAGTCCTTAGAAATTCTGGAAAATGCATTCCAGGCCAATCTTCACGACATCAAATTCGGCAGGCATAGAATCCAGGAGGTAAACGGAAAACAGGTACGCATCATCAGGCTTGGCATGTCCGGCAACCTTGCTTATGAAATTCACGGAGATATGGCGGATTATGCGGAGATCTACAATCTGGTATGGGCGGCAGGTGAAAAGTTTGGTGCAAGAAAGCTTGGGCTCCAGGCTTATAACTTGTTTAACCATACGGAGGCAGGATTCCCGAATATCAATCTTCACTATCCGCTTCCGTGGCTGGAAACCAGCGAGAAAATGACAGAATATATGCGCACAGTGCCTCAGTTATCCATGTTCAATCTCAATCGAAAGCTTCTCGGAAGTGTAGGGGATAATCTTCAGGATCGCTTTGTTACTCCCTATGATGTGGGATGGGACTTCCTGATTAAATACAACCATGACTTCATTGGAAAAGAAGCCCTCCTTGAAATGTCGAAAAATCCCCCAAGAAAATGCGTAACCCTGGAATGGAACGCCGAGGATGTGGCAGAAGTCTTTGCAACCATGCTCAGACCTGGGGAGGAACCCTGCGAGGATATTTCCAAACCATCCGATATTGATTACTCTTTCTCTGTAAGAGAGTTTGGTTTTGAGTACCGGGCAGATAAGGTGCTGGCTGCAGATAAGGAGATCGGGATCACAAGCGGAAGAATCATATCTTATACCTATAACAGCATGATTTCTCTGGCCTTTATCTCCGCAGAATATGCCAAAGAAGGGACGGAGCTTGAAATACTCTGGGGAACGCCGGGAACCCGCCAGATGAAGGTTCGTGCAAAGGTTGCCAGATTCCCGTATAATCAGGATTATATCCGTAATGAAAAGCGGGATGTTTCGGATATACCTGTTTTTGAAAGATGAAACCGGAGATGATTACATAGGGAAAATAAAATTTATGTGTTCCCCTGCAGAGTTTTCAAGCTTTGCAGGGGATCTGCTGTTTACGGGTTTATTCTTTTAACTTAATACATATACCTGTATTAATTATTGAGTATAATATAGAATTCATTTCTCATGTAGCAGATTATCTTGTAGATGTAGGAAGAAATGCAGGAAATAAAGGTGGAGAGACTATAATCCGGGGAAAACCAATAGAAGTTGTTAGGAACGTAGAATCATCATGGAATAATATAATAAATTAATTGACACCACATATGACACCACATATACTATAGATAGAGGTATAACAAATGTCAAAATGGGATAAACTGATAACACGTATATGCAATTTATCGAAAGACCTCCGGTTTGATGAGTTACGGAAGGTATTGGAAAGCTATGGATACGAAATGAATGCACCAAGAAGCGGAAGCAGCCATTATACTTTCAGAAAACAAGGGTGTATGCCAATTACAATACCAAAGCACGAACCAATCAAGAAAGTATATGTAGAAATGGTAAGGCAGATTGTAGAAAGCGAGGCGAAGAATGATGAAGACGCTGAATGATTATATGGCAATGTCCTATCGTATGGAAATTGTGGAAGACAAAGATGAAGGCGGATTTGTAGTTTCTTATCCGGATTTGCCTGGTTGCATTACTTGTGGTGAGACAGTGGAGAGTGCGGTAGCAAATGCACTGGATGCAAAAAAAGCATGGATTGAAGCTGCACTAGAAGATGGTGTAGAGATTCATGAGCCAGACAGTCTGGAAGACTATTCCGGACAGTTTAAATTGAGAATTCCGAGAAGCCTGCACAGATCACTGGCAGAACATTCTCAGAGAGAAGGAATCAGTATGAATCAGTATTGCGTGTACCTTCTTTCCAGAAATGATGCAGTGTTCTCAAAATAAATGTAGTCAAACTTATTTACACCATTTACAATAAGCTGGCAACAAATTGGCAACAGAAAATCAGCGAGCCAAAATAATATATGCAACAGAAATAAAATAACGGCAAAAAAGATACAAAAACCTAAACAAATATATTTAATAACATCTTTGGACTTGCCGAGTTGGAGTAGCAGAAGCACTCATTGAAACCATTGATATTACTGATTATTCTAAGAGTTCAAGTGGTTAGCTTAAAGTTTTTGAAGTATTTTTTCATAAGAAAAAAGTGGTAAGCCACTTTTAAGAGAAAATAAAAAAGCCAACAGAGTGTAAATTCTGCCGGCTTTTTTGATATTTACATAAATGGTTTAAGCAAATATAATCTACCATTCTAAGAAATTCATAATTACATTAATCATAATTGCTTTTTCTTCCGGTTTGATTCTGCTAGTAGCAAAGTAATCGCTACCAATGTACTATCGGAAATCTGACTAACTATTTTACTTGCAGAACCGGATACTCCCTCTACATGAAAACTTCCCTCCTGACCGCCCAATACAACCAACAGTATACATAAAATACAACTAACAATACTACTTTTGCTCTTACTATTTTCCGTAATATATGTTAGCATATGCATAGAAGTAAAACCTGCACATCGTTTTACAAGACTGCCGCTAAGGTATTTTTGCTAAAGAAAAAGTACAGTTATTTATCACAAAGCACATCTTGAAAATTCTGATATTTCTGTATGGAAGCTATGGTTCATTATTCAAATGTACCGTAGCTTTTTTCTTTTAGGAGATATTTTTAAAAGATGATCGGTCAGATAACTGCTTATGTTGATATTATTGCACACAATCGATTTATGAAGGATTTTAAACTCGTGAGAAACCGACATAACTCAAGCAATTTATAAATCTATTTCAAACTGCTGTATGAATACCGATCGGAAGACGGATGCTTTCTGTTACAAAGTTATTATTTAAAGTAGGTGGCACTAGTATGATATCAATTAAATAGCCGGTACGAATATTTATTCTGTAGTATAATAAAATTATTCTAAAAAGAAAACTGTCTATTATGCCGAGAAAAGCAACTTCCTTAACTATTGATGAAAATGAAGTTTGTAACAGTTAATAATTATTCAATATACTAGGTATTAAAATAACCGATCAATACACTTGCTGTAAAAGAGAACTGAAAAAAACGATATATGATTAATAGGAAGCTATTAAGAAGGTTTAAAACTTTATAGAACATGGTCCAAATGTGGTATAATTTAAGAAAAATGATTAGAAAACAAATCATGATCTGAGAGGAAATAATATGGGAATAGTAGCCAATTACAGATTTTTAAGCGACAAAGACTTAAAGGAGCTTCAGACTTCCTGTTTGGGAGAGAATGTGACTTTTGAAGATACTCAAGATTTGAATGATAATACAGAAATATTACTTGATGTAGATAAGATGTGGGATGCACTGCATTTTGTGCTTACCGGGGTGAGCGGCAGTGAACCTATAAAAAATGATCTGCTCAGTGAAGCTGTTGTGGGAGTATATTCTGTGGATGTTGCCGAAGAGTTTATAGCCTATACCGAAAAGTTGAGGATCAAAGATATACTTTTTGCTCTCGATAATTTTGATATAGATAAGACAATGGAAAAATTCAGTATGAGTGAATGCAAGAAAGCAAATATATATCCGAATATATGGGATTATGAAGAAGAGTCTGATGAAATAAAAGAAGAATTGACGGACTATTTTCACCAATTAAAAGATTTTTACAAGAAAATATCGGCAGCAGGCGGCAATGTAATGGTCAGTATAGGTTAATAAAACAACCCTACTTTATATTGAGTGTTTTAACTCCTAAGTTCAAAATACAACCAACAGTATACATAAAATACAACTAACAGTACTACTTTTGCTCTTACTATTTTTACGAATATATGTTAGCATATACATAGAAGTAAAACATGCAGATCGTTTTACAAGACCGCCGCTAAAGTAAGAGCTACAGTTATCTATCACAAAGCACATCTTGAAATTTCTGATATATTTCTGTGTGGAAGCTATGGTTCATTATTCAAATGTGCCGTAGCTTTTTTCTTGCTAAGTAAAAGGTATAGAGGTATATATACGATCTACGAATATTGTTTACGTTTATTACCTAGCCTGAAATGATGTAATAGTGAATATGAGTTGTTTGACAGCGGTGTGGAGCCGGACTTAACGGATAGCTTAACAGCCTCTTTTTTTATATTGTTGCCTTATTACACTTTATTATCTCTATTTTTTAATAGATCATAGATTTGGTGAGGTTACCGACTTTACTCAAATACTGTCACTCCAAGTACGAGAGTATACGGAAAGTAAAGCTTTAGGAGATAAAGATATTTAATTTACAAAGTGCTGTGAGATTGGCTACCATTGACGGTTTGCACCAAATATAAAGACAGGTATAAAAGTGTCAAAATTGATATATTAACGGTAAAAATACAGTTAAATATCGGAAAAACAGCTTGTTGAATTAATATGCTTTATAAGATATACTTATTGAACTATGGTCATAATAAAAATTGACAAACTGTTTCAAAAGCGAAAAAATCTATAACAAACAGGAGAATATATATGGAAGATAAAGAAGAAAGAGTATCAAGATCAAGGGGCTTAAAATTCAAATTTATAATGTTTTTAATAATGATAATTGCGGCTATGTCGGCATATTTGGTATATGATTTCAAAAAACAAAATAAAAAAGAGGAACCGGAGATAATTACAAAGACAAACCTTGAGAAGGTTCTTGATGTCAGTGATCTTTCAACATTTGAGGCTATATATAACGGTATTGCAGCAGTAGCAAGTGAAGACAAGCCGGAAAATATCGATTATTATGTTTATTATGAGGCAAAGGTCAAAGCCGGAATTGATTTTAAGCTTATAAATGTAGAAGTAAATGAAAAAGAAAAGCTTATAACAGTAAGCCTGCCGGAAGTCAAAATAACGGATGTGGATGTGGATATTGCTTCTTTAGACTATATATTTATAAATAATAAATCCAATACTCAGACTGTATCGGCTCAGGCATACAAAGAGTGTATAAAGGATGTAACAAATGAAAGTAATTCCACGACCGAAATATATGATTCTGCAAAGCTGAATGCACGTAATATGGTAGAAGCTTTGATCAAACCTTTTATAGAACAGTTGGACAGCTCATATAAATTGGAAATTAATTAAGGGGAACAGCAATATGAAGAAGTATTTAAGAATATATTTGATAGTTATGATGTGTTTTTCTTGTATAGCCTGTGCAAAACAAAGTTCGGATATCGAACCCGAAGCATCTCAGATGAAGTCTATATGTGAATTGGCAACAATGGAATGTTACTATCACAATGTGGCTAAATATAACGAAAAGGATGCTTCCGGAATGTGGTGGTGGCAAAAAGACAGGAATTTTTGGATGGAGTATGCGGGTGTTGTGACTATAGGTATAGACGCTTCTCTTTTGAATATCGAAGTTAACGGTGAGAATGTTACGATAACGGTTCCGCCGGCAAAGGTATTGGGTTGCAAGGTAGATGAAGCAACTTTGAGCGAGGACTCGTTCATAGTTGCCAAAGATTCCGCCAAAGTTGAAGCAAAACACCAGACCGAAGCATTTAAGAGTGCAACAGAAAAACTCGAAAACGAAGCAAGAACCAATTCGGCATTGCTGGCTACGGCACAACAAAGAGTTCAAAAGCTTTTGGAAGACTATGTGGAAAATATAGGCAACAGTGTGGGAAAAACATATAAGATAAAATGGGTATATCTTGAAGGAGCGAAGCAGTTAAACGATACGAATATCGGAAGACCGATAGGGAAGTAAAACATAAAAAGAGCGAATTAAGGTATATTTTGCATATGAATAAATTTTACGAAAATAAAAGTTACTGCCGAGTTTTGTAACTTATGATAATTAATTTTAAAATACCGAAACAGGGTATTAAAAAAGTTTAAATTACCGAGTCTTTGACCCCTAAAATCAATTGACAACAATATCACAGTAGTTTACAATGATAAAGCTAATGTAATCACAAAAGTGTTATTTTGTCGTGGTCGATATAGCTCTCGACATGACAACGAGTACAAGCACTTTAATACATAAAAGTCTATCCTGTTGATAGAAGAGTCTTAGTATAGCTCCTAAGACCTTTTTGCATTGATAGAATAGGTTTGTATTTGTGGTGCAAAGTATTACACGGATTGCCTGGCAATTTTTGTCGGTAACAGTAGCAAAGTAGTTCAAGAGTGATAATATCAAGAAGGGGACGAGATGATAAAACGTAAATGTGTATTAGCAAAGGCATTGGCAGTTGTAATGATGCTAAACCTTATTACGCCAAGCACGATACCTGTGTACGCACAGGAGTCGACAAGTGAGACGTTAGAGGTGAGCACTATAGCTGAGGGTGAAGGCAAAGGTGCCGAAGCCGTTGCCTCTGAACAAGCGGAAGAAACAAAAACAGAAAATGATCTTGCGACGACCGAGATTGCAGAGACAAAAAGTGAATCCGAGAGTATTGCAAAAGAGACATCTGCTGCAAATACTTTGGAAGAGACTGTCGGAGCCGATGTGAAAACTTCGGTTTCTGACGTTAAGGAGCAGACCGCAGCTGAGAACACTGTTAAAGATAAGGACAGTGAAAATGCGGTAAAAAACAGGGAAATCCATATTCTGTCCGATGATGGATCTGCTGAAGAAAGTTCTGCTTCCAAAGAAGAAGCAGAGGAAGAAACAATCGTTACTATATCCGTTGAAGAAGATGATATAGCGAACCCTGCATATTCTTATGAATATGCGGATACCGATAGCCATGTTGCTATCAAGATCGATGCACCCCAAGGAGCTTTTCCTGAAGGTATTCAAGTAAATGTTGAAAAGGTTGCTTCGGAAAAAATAGTCGAAGCGATCAAAAATGCTTCAGATGTTGATGATATCAAAGCCTCTGATGTGGTAGCTTACGACTTCGATTTCTATAAGGACGGCGAGCATCATATCGAACCGAAGAAAGAAATTTCGGTTGAGTTTAAGAATGTCGGAATCAAAGAAACCGGTACAGTTTCTGCATTCCACCTTGAAAACGAGGATTCACAAGCTGAAGCAGTCAGTGTAAATAATGTAAATAATGAAACAGGTTCTGTTGAACTCAAAGCAGCGGATTTCTCGATCTACGCTATCGTAAGCTCGCCGGTTGTGAGTACAGACGGAAAAATATGGATAGATAATGATACTACAACAACTTATAATACTATCAATGACGCCGTAAATGCGGCTGCTAACGGTGCGACTATTCATATTCAAGGTAAATTCGGAGAAAACGGTGCTGCTGCAACAGGAGCGACTATCACCAAGAATATCATATTGGATATTGCAGGTGATACTGAAATGACAGGTAACAACAATATTGACGGAATCACACTTACAAGCGGAACCAAGATCCGTTGTAGTAACGGAAGCAAACTTACTATGACACAGTTCAGAACTGCGTTCACGGTTGCAAGCGGTGCGGAAGTCAATGACGGTACTTATATCTTCACAAATAACAAGTCAACTACACGTGGTATACATATTCAAGGAAGCGTTAGGGAAGCACAGGACGTGAAAGCGTAGTTATTAAAGCGGATGACAGTGTGAACACCAACTTCTACTCAGGCAATGCGACCTTTGAAAATGCAACTATTGATGTGACTTCACAGAAATGGACATGGAAGGATGCAAGTGCGCTCAACCTTAAGAATGTTTCAATGACTCTGTCAGGTTTCGGTCAAGGTTATTATGTGCAGGGAGGAACGATAGAAAACTCATTCCTCAATATGAAAGACCCGGGACTTAGATGGGGATTCCTACGTATGGGTTCCACAGGAATCGCATTCCAGGGTGGAGGAACAGTTATCAAGGGTTCTACCATTCAGCTTGATTACGGTTCAAATGCAGGTCTTTCAATAGGTCTTGCAAATGCATCCACCGCAATGACCATCGAAGATTCGGTACTTGATTTTAGAAATGCCGGCACCGGCGGACTTAATGTAAATACCGGTGACATTACTATCAAAAACACACTGATAAAGGGTGACGGAAGAAATACCGGTGCTTTATACGGAGCACAAACAAACGGTAAGATCACATTTATCAACAACAGCAGGGTAGAAACTCCTGCAACAACAGATGCTGACAACGGTCTTGGACAGGGGCCTAGCAATTATGTAGTAATCGGCGGATCATACCTTGTAAAGTACACAGATGCTTACTATACGGGTGCTGCGATCCCGACAAACGGTACTACAAACGGCAATGAGAAACTTGACTATGTAACATTGGCTGATCCTACACTCAATCAGGTATCGGTTTTGAACAATCTGGGTAATACATACACATATCCTGTAGGTACTGCTTCAAGTGACGGGAAGAAGCATATCTTTGTTCCTACCGCCAAAGTTACATTTGATCCAAACTCTGCAACTGCCGAATTTGCAGATGGTACGAACACATCAAAAGTAGTAAAAACAGTTCGTGGAAATACTGTAGGTTTAGTTGAGGACAATGATATACCTGCGGCTTTGACCAATACGAACACAGGACTTACTTTCGGAGGTTGGTACTATACCGATTCAAGCGGAAACGAGCAACCTTTCACAGATGCAGTCGTTGTAACAGCTGATATGACTGTCAGGGCAAGGTGGAACGTACAGCAAACTGTTATGTATAACGGAACTCTCGAGGCGGACATACTGATAGACGGTGATACAGAGCACACTGCAGTTAAAGACGTCAACGCAGGTGATATGCTTAACTTCACCGGAACATTGGATGTGAGTTCGATAAAGAATCAGATCCAACTACTCAGTACTCAATACGGAGGGAACCCGAATACAATAGTTACACAGAATATCCAAAGTACATTTGTTGCCGAGCTGACATTCCCGGGCGGATTTACTTTGCCGGATACACCTACCGCAACATTGACCAATAACAATCTTTTTGAGATCACATCAGTTACAAAAAATGTCAATAAGATCACAGTTACGATGAAGTTGAAGCAAAATTATGCGAACTTTGGAGATCTTTTGACTGATGTTACCGGAGTACCGAGCATACTTGATGTTACTGTTCCTAACATTAAGGTTTCAGATAACGTGTCAGACATGTCACAGCTTACGACAGTCGGAACGGTTGAGGGAACCTTTAGCGGAAAGCGATAGCTCCTTCAGGAAACAGTAATTTATATGATATGCGTTGGACAGCCGTTCAGACGGCAAACGGTAAGGATGCTATACAAGATCCTTCTGATAACACAACTATTCAGTATACTGTAAAGGCTGCAAACAGAGCGGTGTTGGCATTTAATGAAACATTATATGCCGATATCCTGATCGGATCAGACACTGAGCATACAGCTGTGCACCCTGTCGGTTTGGAAGATGAACTTACATATACGGGAAGAGTATTTGTTACACCGATAAAAGATAAGATCAATGCATTAAGAGCAAGATATACCGGCGATCCGAGTTTGATCACTACAAGCAATATTACGAGTACTTTTACAACAACGATTCTTGTTCCGAGCGGACTTAGCATACCGAGTACGGTAACTCCTGTTCTGACCGAGAATGAGTTATTTAATATAAATAATGTGGTTCAAATTGGTAATACAATACAGATCACAATGTCTTTAAAGAAAAACTACGTTAATTTCAATGATCTTTACAACGATGTTAATTCTGTACCTGATGTTTTGAATCTCGATATTCCGGGAATTAAAGTAGACTCTTCAAATCCGATCGGAACACAGCTTACCTTAACGGGAACTGTAGAAGGCTCTTTTGAAGGACAAGCAACTGCTCCTTCCGCAAGGACAGAGATATATAACTTCAGATGGACAGGTGTACAGTTACCGGACGGAAAGACTTCATACAGCCTGCAAGTGATAACACAACGATTCAGTATACTGTTGAGGTGGTTCCGGTAGTACAATTTATTTCTATAACTGTTAACAAGACATGGGTAGGAACACCCGGTGATGAAGCTGTTATAGAATTATATAAAGGATCTGAATGGATAGGGGCGGCAACACTCAGAGCCGGAAACTGGAGACATACATTTGATATGCTACCAAAGCAAGATGCTTCCGGAAATCTTATCGATTATCGTGTAAGAGAAAGAGCGCTCAATGATTACCAATCAGAACTTAGGAAACATGCCGATGACAACTATGAATTTATCAATACTTTCAGAGGCGGAAACAACAGCAATAACAATCGTGGAAACAGCGGTTCAAACAGCGGAGGAAATAGTGGTGGCGGAAGTTCGGTAACACCGAACAGACCAAGCACAGGCACAACTATCTCACCTGTCAATAATAATGACAACAGACCTACAACACCTACCGTAAATGACAATAACGGTGTTACTATCCCGGATAACAGCAATAATGAGGAGATAACACCCGATAATAACGGTAATTACGGAAAGACCACGCCGCATATAGAAAGAGTCGGAAAAAGACTTGCGGGAGATGAGGATAGTATCTCGGATGGAAACAGCAACGGCACACAACAAGGTCAAGGTGGCAAGACACAAAGTTCTATTAAGCCGAACAAGGTGACTAAAACATCTACCACAGCCGGACAAAACACTCCACAGACAGGAGATGCTTCACATATGGGATATTGGCTCGCAGCTATGCTTATCTCACTCTTACTTATAGCTGTTAACATGGTATTTTTATCAAGACGTAGAAAAGAAGACTAAATAATAATATTTCAGCCGGTTTCGGATCGTGTCCGAGCCGGCTGATTTTTATTGTGTTTTTTGAGATAAGTAGGTAGAATATAATAAAAGATCAAAAATAAGTAGAGTTATCTTAGCTTATAATTTTGCAAAAAAAGGATATAAGCATAAAGAGCGGTCTGTCGTATCTGTCAAAAAAGATCCGGTATCCGGGTCTGTAATTATTTATGTTGATATTATTTGGGAAAAAATTGCTTAAGATACGAAAAGGAAGGATATATGAAGAGCGGAGTGAAAGGTAAGTTTAATAAAAGGCTGTTGATAAGTGTTAATGTGATATTGGTACTTATTTTTTTGTTTTCTTCATTCATGGTAGCCAAAACTATGATACAGGGTAAGAAAGAAGAAGATGTGTTTGAGAAGTTGGCACAAAGTGTTGAAAAAGAAAGTGCGATAAAGGAAAGTTCGGTAAAAGAAAACCTGCAAAGCAAAGATGGAGGCGAAGTAACATCCGAAACAAAAGAGTCGGATGCACATACGAAGTACTATACTTTGTATGATAAAAATCCGGATTTTTCGGGATGGCTCACTGTAAATAATACAAAGATAGACTATCCGGTAATGTTTACGCCAAGTGATCCGCAATATTACCTGCACAGATCATTTGACGGCACGGAGTCGCTTAGCGGAACTCCTTTTATAGGGGCAAATTGTAATATTGACAGCGATTGCTTTATTATTTACAGTCATAATATGAAGAACAAAACCATGTTCGGAACACTTGATAACTACGCTAAGAAAGAATTTTTTGAGCAAAATCCGACATTTACATTTACCACACTGAATAAAGAAAGAACTTATGAAGTATTTGCCGCCATAAGCACAAGAGTGCTTTATGACGATGAGAATGGCTTTAGATACTATGACAGTGTAGGTGACTTGTCGCAAGAAGATTTTGATGCTCTTATAAGCTGGCTGAAAGAAAAAGCAATATATGATTCGGGGATCACACCAAGTTACGGTGAGCAGATCCTGCTTCTTTCAACCTGCAGTTATCATACGGACAACGGTCGTTTTGTTGTTGCGGCACGTTTGATAGATTGATATTTGTCGAACTGATACTATGTGTATAAAACACGCTGTTTTAGGTCTGAAGAAAAAATAATTAAAAGAATTTATTTAATATGTGAATAGGCATTAAAAGGGGGAAAGATGATAAAGGGTTGGAAAGACAAACTGGAAAAATACGTAAATGTTAATGAAGATATTTACGTGGATATGAAGATCATGGGCAATGCGGACTATGATTTTTGCTGCTTCGGAGTTGATGCAAAAGCTAAACTTTCAGATGACAGGTATATGGTTTTTTATAACCAAAGAACGACTCCTCGAGGGGAGATCTCCATGGAAGATCTTAGCGGCGGAGTACGTTATACATTGAAATTAGCTGAGATTCCGGCTTATGTGGAACGCTTGATATTTACCGTAAGCATTGACGGTAGCGAAAATATGGGCGAGATGCAAAATTTCAGCACAAAGCTGTATCAGCCGGGCGGACAAGATGTTGAGCTTAGTCTTACAGGCAAGGATTTTGCCAAGGAAAGGACTGTCATATCAATAGAGATATACAGAAAAAGCGGTTGGCGTATAGGCTGTGTGGCAGGAGGATTTGACGGAGGACTGTCAGCGCTTTTAGCACATTTTGGCGGTGTGGAAGTAAAGGACGTCTCTAACGAAATTAGCTCATCAGATCCGGGTAATACAGATACTAAAGCCAATGCCTCGGCTAAAGAAGAGGTAAAAAAAGAGGAACCTGTAAGGGTATCTTTGGAGAAAAAGCTCGAAAAGTGCCCTCAGCTTGTAAGTCTTGCAAAACCTATAGGAGTTGAGTTAAAGAAAAGAAATCTTGAAAGTCTGGTAGCCAGAGTGGGATTGGTGCTTGATATATCCGGTTCTATGACACAGCGTTTTAAAAACGGTACGGTACAGGAGATAGTCAATAAGACCCTGCCTTTGGCGGTGCAGTTTGATGATGACGGGGAGCTGGATTTTTGGTACTACGGCACTACAGCAAGGAGAATGAGAAGTGTAAATCTTGACAATTACACTGAGGCGGTTCCGGTTGATTGGGTGAATCTTATGATAGAACTTGGAGGTTGTAACAACGAACCGGCAGTCCTTCGTATGGTGCTTGATACCTATAAAGACACAAAACTTCCGGTATATGTGCTTTTTATCACAGACGGAGGAGTGAGTAAAAAAACAGAGATCAAAAAGATCATTACAGAGGCTTCCAAAAAACCGATATTCTGGCAATTTGTTGGAGTGGGCGGTCAAAACTACGGCATACTTGAGAATCTGGATACGATGACAGGGCGTTACGTGGACAATGCGGGATTTTTTGCATTGGATGATTTCAAGAAGGTATCAAATGAGGAGCTTTACAGCAGACTTTTGGAAGAATTCCCTGTATGGCTTAAGGCGATAAAAACAAAGGTATGATCTGATATGGTGCGACAAATGGATAGGCTCATGTCTTTTTTTGCGGGAATATCCAAAGAAAAGTATCCTAATGCCGATATGAATAAGCCGGGAAGCGGTGCTGCGGGGGGACTGGGCTTTGCTTTTTTCCTATCATAAGAGAAGTTTGTTCTCTTTCTGAGGCTATGGATAAGGAAACTGTCGCAAAGAACATGACGGCTGCGGCAGAACAGGTATTTCGATTGATCTTATCATTCAGAGAGGAAGAATAATAGAGATGGATAAAAAAGAAGATATTAAAGTGTTGAAAAGCGGTTATGAACTTAGGACGGTAAGATCTGATGAGGCGGATCAAGCCGCACATATAGAAGAGGCTTGCTTTCCTCCCAATGAAGCCTGCTCGGCTGAGCAGATAAAAGCCCGTGTGGCAACGGCTTCCGAACTTTTCCTTGTGGCTGTCGATATGTCTACCGGAAAACTTGCGGGTTTTTTAAACGGGCTGGCAACGGATGAAGAAAGTTTCAGAGATGAATTTTTCAAAGATGCCGGAATGAATGATCCTAAGGGAAAGAACATCATGCTTTTGGGACTTGATGTACTGGCTGAACACAGGGGCAAGGGGCTGGCAACGGATATAATGAATACATATGTGGAAAAAGAGAGGAAAAACGGCAGAAAAAAACTGATACTTACTTGCCTCGATCACTTGGTTGAAATGTATAAGAAGATGGGGTATACGGATCTTGGAGAAGCCAACTCAACATGGGGAGGAGAAAAGTGGCATGAAATGATATATATACTTAATGAATAAGTTTAAGTACATTTCCCGTAAGGCTTTTTAGATGTCGGAAAACAACGAAAATTTGGAGATACCTGCCGGAATATTCAAAGATCTGAGCGTCCTTTACTCACTTACCGACTTCTTCCTCGCACTCGTTATCATACCTAATATGATAGCCGTAATATTGATGGCTCCGGATGTGGCTGCCAAAGTCAAAGAATTCTTTAATACACCGGGCAAATACTATATGGCGGATGTTGAAGCTAAAAAAGCAAAGAAAAAGTAATATAAACCTTGAGAGGAGAAAAAATGAATAAAGAAGTGTCAAAAAGGGTAGAGGAGATAACTCTTGACCTTACATCACATATAAGTGTAGTGGATACTGCGGGTGAAGTTGCGGTTGCAAAGAGGATACATGCCATATTTTCGGAAATGGATTATTGGAAAAAGCATCCGGAAAACATAAAATTTATCCCTTTTAAGAACGATCCCTATCTAAATAGGAAGAACGTAATGGCGATATTAAAGGGCGAGAAAGCACCGAGTAAAAAAACTGTAATACTTCTTGGACATTTTGATACGGTAGGTATAGCAGACTACGGTGATCTTAAGGAATTTGCGGGACAGCCCGAGATACTTATGGAAAAGTTCAAGTCTTTGGCGCTTCCGGCAGAAGTAAAGGCTGATCTTGAGTCCGGGAATTACCTGTTCGGCAGAGGTATTTTCGACATGAAGGTTGGAGATGCCATCATCATGGCGATAATGGAAGATATTTCCAAAAACATCAAGGATTTTGAAGGCAATCTTATCTATATCGGAGTGGGAGATGAAGAGGGTAACTCAGGAGGTATGTTGAGTGCCGTGCCCGAACTTGCAAGACTTAAAAAAGAAGAAGGATACGATTATCTGGCACTTCTCGATACAGACTATATGACCTCAGAGTATGAGGGTGACGAGAATAAATACGTATATGTGGGAACCGTAGGAAAACTTATGCCTACATTTTATATAGTAGGAAAAGAGACACATGTAGGAGAATCATTCAAAGGACTTGACTCCAACCAGCTTGCTGCGGAGCTTACAAGAAAGATCAATCTTAATCCGGAATTTTGCGAGGTGGCAGACGGCGAAGTAACATTGCCCCCTATAACATTAAAGCAAAGAGACTTAAAACCGGAATATTCCGTACAGACTTCAAAGTGTGCATACCTGTTCTTTAACTATGCTACACACACAAGCACACCGGATCAGGTGCTTTCTAAGATGAAGCTTGCGGCTGAGGAATGTTTTGACAATGTATTAAGAGATCTCAATGAAAGATATGAAGGATTTTGCAAGTTGGCAAAAAGACCTTATAAACCTCTTCCTTTTAAGACCAAGGTATTGACCTACGAAGAGCTTTACAAACTTGTAAAGGCTGAGATGGGTGAAGAACTTGAAAGAAGGATAGCAAAACTGGTGGAAGAGCTGGTTGATGACAGAACTATAGATCAAAGAGATAAGGCTATGAAGGTGGTGGAACTTGTACATAACCTTTGGTCAGACAAGAACCCTGTTATAATAACCTACATCAACCCTCCTTACTATCCGCATATATTTATAGAAGGAAAGAATGAGAAGGAAAAAAATCTCCTTGATGCGGTAGATGAGGCTGTTAATACAACAAAGTCAGACTACAAGCTTGTATACAAGAAGTTCTTCCCTTATATATCAGACCTAAGCTACGGTTCAGCTCCTAAAGATCCTGCCGTTATAGCTGCATTTAAGGCAAATATGCCGGGATTCGGAAGACTTTACGAACTTCCGCTTGAAGATATGCAGGAACTTGATGTGCCGGTACTTGACATAGGTGCATTCGGAAAGGATGCTCACAAGTTCACAGAGAGAATAGAAAAGAATTATTCATTTGAAGTGGCACCCGAGCTTGTATACAAGACTGTAATAAATCTGCTTAAATAAAGACGGATGTGATAAAGTTTGTCGACTGAGTGTTATAAAGATATTATGTAATAAGAAAGAATACAGTCGGGTCGTAAGATGCTGCAAAGAACATAGGTATATAGAATATTATCTTTAAAAATATGTAAATATCTTAAGAACGATGTATATATAAATGTAGCATGATTCTTTATAAAATATGAAAAAAAGCAAGTTTGAGTATATATAAAAAAGACTCAAACTTGTTTTTTTAAGATTTATAAAAGAAAAATATTGACATTATTTTTATCAAAAACACCCTTAGGAGTATAAAAAAAGACTGTAAATTCGTGGGAAAATGTATATTTTATAAAACAAATATTACATTATCCTAACGGTGCAACTAAGGTATTGAATTTTTCCTTACTAAATGTTAATATATGCTAGTAATCTTCTATTTTTATCTTAAATTTACCGAGGTGTAAAATGGACGATTAGAGTGAAAAAAAGGAGGATAACGTATGGAAGATGGAAAGAACTAAGTATCGTTCTTACAGTAAGTGGGTTTTTAAGAATTACCAAAATAAGAAAGGGGTATTATGAAGGTTAAGTTTTGGAAGATAGGACTCATGACTTCTGTTCTTACGGTTTCTTTAAGCTTACCGGGTTTTGCAGCCGGTCAATGGTTTGCAGACGAGTGGAAACAAGAAGACGGTAACTGGAAGTATGTTGAGAACGATGGAAGCATCGCAACCAATTCATGGAGAGTATCTGAAGACAAAAAGAACTACTACTATCTCGGAGCGGATGGCCTTATGGTTAAGGACACCCTTTTAGAAGATAACGGTAATCTCTATTATGTTGGAAGCGACGGTGCTATGTATGTCAACAAGTGGAAAGATTTCGTTGATGCCGATGATCCTAATGTAACTAATTGGTATTATTTCGGTAATGACGGAAAGGCATACAAGAGCGCCTCAGATAAAGCGACTCCAAGATTAATAAACGGAAAGAAATATTTATTTAACGGGGACGGTAAAATGCTTACCGGGCTTATTGACGCAAGCGGTAATAAAGTAGAACCATCAACAAGCAACAAGTTTGTTGAAACTGTATATTATTGCGGTGAAGACGGTGCTATGTACACAGAGCAGTGGTACAAGTACGATCAGGCACCTGAACCTGACCTCCGCAGTCAATTAGGTCAAAGAGAGTATTCGGATTACGGCATTATGTGGATGTATTTCGATGCTGACGGTAAGAAAGTCAAGGCAAACACACTTGATCATGCTAAAACAATGGAAATAAACGGAAAGACCTATGTCTTTGACGAGTACGGTATCATGATGCCGGATATATCTGTAAATAATGCTACTGTAGCTGCTACATCAAGCGATGCAAAGTACAGATATGCAGCGGAATCTGCTGACGGACAGATCAAGAAAGACTATTGGGCTTTCAGAGTTGCCAATGATGTAATGTCTGAGGAAGATTACGATACACAGGAGTTTAGCTGGTTCAGAACAAACTCTGAAGGAAAGGTGCTTAAGAACAAAATATACTCAGTATATAGCAGAAAGTACGCTTTCGACAGACTCGGACGTATGCAGACAGGTTTTGTGATCATGTATTTTGACGGAAGCTTCGCTCAGTCATATAAGGTAGATACCTGGAGCAGAGCTGATTTCCTTCAGCCGGCAGCCACCAGTCCTATACCTGCTATAGACAGAGGAAACTTGTATTTCTTCGGAGCAGACGAGTTAAATGACGGTTCTATGAAGACAGGAGATGAGATCTACGTTACGATAGCGGACGGTACTTACGCATTCGGCTTTAAGCCTAACGGAGTAGCTTACGGTAACGGTTCTACTCTTGCACGTCATAAGAACAGATTCTACTATAACGGATTAAGACTTGATGCGGATCAAGAGGTGAGATACGGTATAGTAAAGGATACTACTCAAGGCAGTACAAATACATGGCTTGTAGTAGATTCAAACGGTAGAGTGGTTAAGGGCAACAGAAAAGTCCTTAGAGACGGAACAGACTCTTGGATCATAATAATGAACAATAAGTTCTATGCAAGAGTCAGCAGTTCGGAAAGTCCGAATGCGCCTAAGTTCAGGAGAGACGGTTCTTACTGGACCTATGATTCCTCACTGAAGGGTAACGACAGGTTCTTGAGAACCATAACCGCATTAGACGGTGATGATGACAAGACTGATAAAGACTTTGTTGTCTTTGACAGATAGAGAAAGAGGAGTGTAATTTATGAAGCTAAGAAAATTAGGTAAAGCCTATAAGCAGTTGATGGCGGGTGCGCTGTCAGCGGCTATGGTACTAGCGGACTGCCCGCACTTGGCGGCAGTACGGCTCATGCTGCTGTATTGCAGGATGAGCACATACAAACAATACATACGAAGGGAACTATAGGAGGCACCCCTACATATGACAGCGGTGAAAGTACGGCTTATGTGGTAGGTACTGAGATTTTAGGTACTAACGGCGGTTATGGTGCTGTCCAAGGAACTACTTTCAATATCTCAGCTGTATTGGAGGATTCTGACAGAACCAATGGCACAGCGGGATACAACGACAACGTTAAGACAGCATTCGGAAGTAACTGGTGGCATACAAGGTACGGTTTCGGAGGGGTAAGTGATGTTGTACCTACGATTACCTGGAGTGGTCCGGCACCTACAAGTGCTTCGGGTCCGCCGCAAGCAAACCTGCAAAACTTCCCCTGACCATATACCAAACGGTAAGGTGGTAACATTACAAAAGCATGATGATGCCAACCAAAAAGTCGAAGTTAGAAGAAGTGTGAAGATATCGGATGACGATCAGTACGTTATCATCGAATATACCGTTCACAACCTTACCGGAAACATACTTAATTTCTGGATAGGTAACGAGACAGATACACAGATGCACCAATCAGACGACTGTCCTATAATCCTTACAGATCAAGACGGTACCGGTGATAAGGATCAGGGTATCACCATGTTCGCTTCACACGGAGATAACGGAGAAGGAAACAATCCTTATCAGTTTACAGACTTCAGCTTCTTACTCACTCAGGTAACCCTGAACTTGGAGTAGGTGTTACAAAGAGAAATTCTTCAGACCCCAGTGAGCTTAGAAGCTGGATAGGGCACTGGAGTACAACTGCCGGTCTGTATCATGCCGGATTTACTTTCGTTAAAGGTAATAAAGCCTTTGCTAACGTAGGTGACTCGGCGGCAGCTTTCTCGGCTTATATGAATTTAGAGGCGCACGAGACCAAGACTGCAAGATTCGCAGTAAGAATGAGAACTGCGGTTTATTATGTAGACCCTACATATACAGGTGCAAGCAACGGATTTATAGCAAAGCCTTATAAGTCTATACAAGATGCTGTCGATGCAATGCAGGCGGCTAATGTTAAAAAGGGTTACATAGCTCTTCAAAGCAATGTTACGGTACCGGCTACTATCAATATTCCGGGTACCATGGACATAACTCTTACCACTTCGGAGTTTGAGAGACCTTCTCATGCACCTACAGGTTATGAGGCTGTTATTCCGGAGCCGGTAGCTTATTCTGCGCCAAGAAAGACGATCACAAGAGGAGCGACTGCTACCGGAGCTTTATTTAACGTAGCGGGCGGCGGTAAGCTTACCGTGGGTGATGTTACCATCGACGGTGCTAACGTACTTGCCAACGAGGCTTTGATCACAGCATCTAACGGTGAGGTAAGGACCAGAGCAAAGTCACAGATAATTAACGGTAAGATAAATCCTGTAGCAGGTAACGAAGATAAGGCAAGTGCCATATCCATCACAGGTACAGCTAAGCTCGAGATGAGAAACGGTGTCATAACGAATAACACTTCTTACAAGGGATCAGCTGTTTACGTTAAGAATACATCAGGTGGAGACACCATGGACGTGGCTAACAAGATTACCTTGACAGGTAATAAAAACAGCGACAACAAGCCTGCTAACGTAAGACTCGGTGCAGACAACCGTATAACTGTTGATTATACTAAGGGTCTTGACAGTACTTCAAAGATAGGTATATCTGTAGACCAGGCGCCTACTACAAGTACTATGGGAACCTTAGCTGTTAACTATGATAATGCACATAGCTCTATAGTTCCTTATTCCGGAGGAAGCTTTGAAGCCGACAAGGACGGTACAAGCGTAGCCGGAGGTTCTACAGCCAATACTGTTACAGGTACCAGTAGTACGCCACAGACCCCGGGATTTATATATATGCATGCCGGAATCTATTCACTTAATGTATACTATATAGACTCTAACGGTAACTCGATGAGTAACACTGCATTACATCCGGGCTCAACAGTTGCTGATGTTAACGATCCGGGAGCAGCTGCAGGTAAGCCTATAAATATACCGCTTCCTGCCTATGCGGGTTGGTCATATGCTTCAAGTACGGTTAACCCTGCCGGAGCACTTAGTGTAGATAATACAGGTAAGGTGACCGGTTCTATGCCTGCCAGCAACGTTAACGTAACTATCAAGTATCAAAGAGACGGACTTAACTACAAGTTCGATCCTAACAACGGCGGTGCGGTAATAGATAAGTACGAGCCGGTTAATCCGGGAGCTTCCGCTTCTACGCTCGGAGCATTACCGGTAGTTTCAAGAACAGGATTTGACTTCGGCGGTTGGTTCGAATTCAACGATGCTAACAACAGCGGAGATTACGACACAGGCGAGGAGATCGCCGGAGGAACAGCTCTGACAGCATATCCTGCACCACATGCTTCAACAACCAAGTACTACTATGCTAAATGGAATCCGGGAACCGGCACATATCCGTTCAGCGTAGCACACAGAAACTCAAATGTTTCATTGCCGCTTACATTCGGTACAAGTACAGATAACTATACTGTAACCACAGCGGTAACCAAGAATCCGGCAAACGTACCGGGATACTTATATGCATCGGCAACAAGAACTCCTACTACACAAGGAAATCTTAATGCAACTACAGGAAACTATTCGGTAGCTATGCCGGCACTCGGTATAGCTTACAGTACAAATATACTGTAAACACTGCTGTAATGTTCAACCTTAACGTATTGCATGTGGATGCCGGCGGCAACGCTATAGCAACAGTGCCTGCACTTCAAAGAAGAGCCGAGCAGGCTGTTAATTTAGCTAAGCGTACAATACCGGGATATACCTACAGCAATGTGGTTATATCACAAGGTGCTACAGCAAATCCTGCAAACTACGAAGTTGGATTCGAGGCACCTTTACTTACAAACCTTGACACTACAAACGGTGTGGTACAAGGATTCATGCCTAACCAGGACGTAACAGTTAAGTTCATCTACAACTCTGACTCAGCGTCTACAATAACAAGAAGATTCCTTGATAGGGAAACATAACAAGAACTATATATGCTGACAGCCAGGGACAGATACCGGGTGGAAGCGTTAACCTTCCACTTCCTACAAGCGGAGAATTATACGGATATACATATGATGCTTCATCATCTGTAAATATAACTCCTGCGGGAACAGCTATCGCTCCTAACGCAAGCGGAGCACTCCTCGGTACTATGCCTGTAACAGGATCTGTTATAGCTGACTACAGACTCAGCAAGGACATGACCAAGTGGCAGCATATCAACTTTGCATTAACTTCAAATTCAGTAGGTACAGCAACAATAGCACCTACAACATCAACCAACCCTGTACTTCTTAACGACGGAACAGCAGCGGGTATGCAATATGCTCAAACATTCGGTTCTATGAGAAGTGAGGGAGTATTACCTACAGTAACACCTGACCCATACCATAAGGTAGAAGGTTGGTACGTAGATCTGGCGGGAACTACACCTCTTACAGACAGTATGAAGCTTGATCTGAATCCGGCAGGAACTACTATTTACGTAAAACTTGTAGAAGATCCAAGCAAGTGGGTAGATATAGACTTCGCTACATCAGATCCTTCACTTGGTACTGTAAACCCTGTAGGTACTAACGTACCGGGAGGAAGTCCGCAACATCTTCACTTTGATGAAGTATGGAGCAACGTTGTAGTACCTCCTACATCACCTATAGCTAACTATGAAGTAAAGAACTGGACTTCACCGCTTGGAACCGTTGTAAATGCTACAGATACAATAGTAGCCGGAACTTACAAGGCTAACTTCGGTAAAGTTAATTCTACATGGGGACTTGTTCCGGGAGCATTCGGAGCAACAGGTCAAATAGGATTTGACGGAAGCGGTGAGATAAATGTTAACGGAACTCAACCGGGTAACGTATATGTAGTGACCGATCCTGACGGTGTAATAGTAGCCGTTCTTCCTGCACCGCCAACAGGAAATGAACTTCAGTTCACAAATCTTGTTCCGGGCAGAACTTACAATGTTGTAGAGGGTGGACCTGACACAACAGCAACAGTAGGACAGCCGCAGACAAGTATAGCGGGAAGCAGTCTCTCAACACCGAGACCTGTTACTATACCTGCAATAGATACCAACAGAGCGGTAGGAGCGGATCCTAACAACGAAGGAAGAGCTCAAATAGTTATAAACCCTGCAGATCCTGATGCGGAATATGCACTTATTGATTCTAACGGTAACGTAGTTCAATATCCGGGATCTAACAACGGATGGGTAGCTCCAAGAGGAAGCAACCCTGCAACAGTAATATTTGATGACCTCGATATAGGTGAGACCTATACAGTAGTTGCAAGAAAGAAGAATAATCCATCAGAGACACCGCTTGGAAACCTTCATGCAGGTGTACAGGTAGTAGCTAATCCGGGCGATATGGTAGAAGCATTAAACTATACCATAGAGACCAGAACCAACGGAATCGGTGCTAACGTAGTAGTAAGCACTGTAGCAGGTAATGCTGTTAATGCACCTTCATTCGATCAGGCACATGCAAACGATGCTTTGCAATACATGCAGATCCTACAGATGTCAACGGTAACCCATTCCTTTACTGGGTGATCATGAACGGTAGAATACCGGGTGTTGCGGGAAGAATCAATTCTAACGATTACACCGGTACTTTAAGCAGAAGTAACGTAGTATTCAGAGCGGTTTATGATATACCTAGATTAAATCCTGCAGGTGAAAGAATAGCTCCTGTAGAAGAAAGCACAAGAGGCGGTTCTGAAGGCGAGTTCGCACTCGATCCTAACGGAGTTGCACAGCTTGAGCAAGATTTAAGTAATCCTACAGACGTAAGTCTTATAAATGTAAACGGAGCAGATGTTCGTTATAAGGTAGTATTTAACAAGAGAGGTGCAAATTCTACCGAAGTTAACGTAGTTAAGACACCTTCAGCTCTTTGGGCAAACTATCCTGATGCATTTACAGCAGCTTTCGCACTTGATATCAAGGAAGAAAGATATGTAAACGGCAGACTGGTACAAAATGCATCACCGTCTAACGCACAATTAAAGGCGGTAGTACAGCTTGATAACCAGGATGCGGATATGCTTGACTATGAGATCTGGGATCTCGGTCTTAACGTAGATTCCACATGGAATGCTACAACACCTACTACAGCTACACAAATAGCTATAGTTGAGCCTGTAGCGGACAATGCGGGACTCTTCAGCTTTGATGCTAATATCAACCATACTTATGTATTGGTATATGCTAAGACATTTAAACTTTCATTTACAGATAATACTCCTGTAAAGGATCACCAGTATCTTGATGATGTAACAAGAAACTTCTTCAAGAAGATAAAGGTAAGAAAGCATGACTTTATATCTTCAGGTGTTTATGCTACAGACTACAGCGTGGTAACAGCATACGCTAACGGTCCTACACCTGGTACATTGGTAAGTCCGTTTGACGGAGTGGACGGTGTGACTTACACCTATCAAAATTGGTCTAAGAAGCCATTAACCAATGTTGATACAGATAAGGATATGGAAGCTTCATGGATCTTCGATCCTAACTCACAAGTGACCAAGACTATGCCTATCTATGCTTACTACAAGACCAACAGAAGACAAGTTCAAAACTCAAGAACCGAACTTGGAGATCTTATAAATACCGGTAACGGTATAGCCTTAGATCCGTATCTTAAGGCGGGAGAAGCTCAAAGACTTGTTGACGCCATAAGAGAAGCACAAAATGTTCTCGATAGAAGAAGAGGCAGACTTGAAAGTGGAATAGATCCTTTAAGAATGGCTAACTATCCTGAACTTCAAGCGGCAATCAATGCTTTAAGAGCGGTTATTGATGATATGAACAGACTGATAAGTCAAAGAAATGCTTTAGTAGGCGGTCGTATAAGCGGCGGTGGCGGTACAGGTACAAGCGGAAGAGGATTCGGTATTAAGAACAATACATTCAGAGCTGAACCGCAGATAACCTTTACTCTCGGAGTAGACGGAAACTGGGCTATAAATCCTGCAACCAACAAATGGTCATTCATACTTCAGGGAGGATTGCCACTTAACAATAAGTGGGCTAAGATACAGTACTCTAACGATCAAGGTCGTCTTGTGACCGACTGGTATAGATTTGATAAACAATCAAGCCTTATAACAGGATGGTATAGAGATGATTCAAGCGGTAAGTGGTACTACATGTCCGAGCAATCCGGCAAGAAGAGCGGAATTATGCAGACCGGATGGCTCTTTAGTAACGGCAAGTGGTATTACCTCGATCCTGTAGTCGGAGAGATGTATGTCGGCTGGCACATGATAGGAGAGCAGTGGTACTACTTCAGTGTCGGTAACGACGGACGCCCTTATGGATCACTTTACATAAGCGAAGCTACACCTGACGGTTATCACGTAAACCATAACGGTGAGTGGATACGCTAGAGTGAAAAGGAGAGCAAATGAGAAAAACAACTTTTAGAAAAAAGCTTGCACTCATGCTGTCTGCTGCCATGGTATTTACCATGGCAGCACCGGCTAAGCCGGCGCATGCGGCAGGTAAAATAACTTTTGATTTCAAGACGCTTAATCCATCGGTAGGTACGATACAGGATATTACTATAACCGGAACAGCAGGTGGAGCAATTACAACAGGAGCTCCTGCAGCGGGGACATTCTTTGCCAACGGAACCGGAAATATTTACATGCCTTACTGGAACGGAACGGCATTTGATAAAACCGGAAATCATGCGTCATTTAACGCAAAGACTTTTGATCTTACCGGATATAAGATACAAGGTTGGTATAGGACCAGAGCCGACGTTTATAATAATACCAAAAAAAAATTATATGGAAGAGCAACAGTATCCATATACCGACAAGTCATACATGGCTCTGCTTGAAAGCGACGGAACACTGTATAATTTTACGGTTAAACATGCACCGGCAGTAGCAGGTTCGGTAGCACCGGCTCTGATAAACAATACAACATCTACAACTACCGTTCCGGTATTACAGACTGTACAGGCAGCTGCACAGAACGTTCCGGGATTTAAGATGCAATCGGCAACTTCCAAGGTAGGAACAATAAATACTTCAACCGGAGCGACCATAAACACAGGAGATACAGGAACTAACTTTAAGGTAGTCGGTGAGCAGGTAAACGGTACCATGGTCAATAAGCCTGTTGAGGTCGAATTCAAATACATGATCGATCCGGCACAAAAGTTCGGTATCAAGGTAGTACATAACTTAAACGGTGTGTCTGTGACAGACAGAACCTTAAGAGAATATGCTGTAAATACGGATCTTGCCACAGTGGCTGATAAGGTAACACCCGATCATTCACTTATAGAGGCACAGCCGGGAGAGCCTACATCAAGATATCGTCTTGCAACAAGCAACCCGGTAGTGATCACCAATGCACTCGGTACAGGCTTTACAGCTAATTCAAGCTTGATAGGACCTAACGATGCAGCCAATGCCGCAGATAAGATCAAGGCGGATGTACTCCCGGCTTTAGCAAGCGGGGATACAGATCCTAACCCTATCAACGGTCTTCTTACAGGTAAGATGATCAACCAGGGATTAACGGTAACATATAATTATGTTCCTAACCCGGGTTATTATATGACCTTGTCAGTAAGATATGAGGACAGCAACGGTGCCGATCTACAGATGCAGTAGCTGCTAAAGTGACCGCTGCAGGTAACATAGCAGCCAATGTCGGTGCTTCAACAAGCACACAGCCTGCACTTACAACAAGTGCCGGTGCGGGATCAAGACTGGTATACAAAGTAGGTACAACACCGGGACAAAACTTCACAATATATGCACCGGTTCTTGACGGATATGAGACAAGTGCCGGTCATGAACCTGTATTGTCAGCAGGAGATGCTACACAGTACAGCAACTCTAACTTTAGTCCGCTTCCTACTACAGGATGGACAACAGCTACCCCAACATATACTGTTAATACAGGTGCTGCGCCTAACGGATCGGCAGAGATAGTTGTAACCTATACACCTGATACTGCTAATCTTGTACAGACAAACTTTTCGACAGATCTCGGTGGAGATCTTCAGGTAGGAGGAGCTGCATTTGACCCGAGTACAAACCCTGCTCATGCAGTGACATTTGTAAAGCAGAACAAGAATGCTCTAAGTCATACATTTGATATAAACATAACCGGAGCACAGCTTCCTACACCTAAGCCTAATGACGGTTATGAATTTACAGGATGGCAGCTTGATAAGAATGACGGTTCAACACCGGCAGGATTCCAGAATATAACACTTCCTGCAACAGTAACCGCCAATGACCAGACAAATAATATATTTAAGTTTAAGGCTAAATTCGCAGTAGACCCTAACCAGTGGTCAGAAGTAAACTTTGCTATAGGAGATCCTTCAGAGATAACCGATAACGGTTTATCTCATCAATTAAAGATCGTAAACAGATCAGGCGGTAATCCTATACAGATCGCATGGGATAATGCGGATATAGTAGCTAACGTTGCAAATGTGTCTCTTAATCCGGGTGTGACCGGAAAGGTTATCAAGTGGTTTGATGCCAATAACCAGGAGATGAAGGCTAATCCTCCGGCTCCGGAACAGCCGACACCTATAGTTCACGGAGGTACCTATACAGCATATGCAGTAAGTGCTACATCAGGAACTATACATACACCTACTGTTAACGGCGTGGTTGATCCTGTAACGGGAACACCTTCACTTAATGTAGATACATCTGTAACACCTATAGACCCTGCACTTAATTATGTAGTGACAGATGATGCCGGTAACGTAGTACTTGTAGTACCGGGAACATCACTTTTACCAAGCGGTGTTATAACAGGAGCGGGAATCGATCCGGGTTATACTTATAACGTACACACAGCACAGCCTAGCACACCGGGTATAACAGTAGGTTCTCCTATCCCGTCAGACCCTGCTAACATATCAGGTGCCGCAGGTCCTATAACAATACCTGCCACAGCTAATGCTCCGGCAGTAGGAGAAGATCCTAACAACGTAGGTAGAAGAACTATAACTGTTAACCCTACATCACCTAATACCGAATACAGATTAGTGGATGCCGCAGGTAACGAAGTATCACCTTATGTTTCACCGATAGGCGGACAGGTGGTATTCGACGATCTCGATCCTAGCGCTGTATATACAGTAGTTCCGAGAAGAACGGGAGATACTGTAACAGCACCTCCTGTAGCTAACGGTGTTGCGGTTAATACAGGAGTATTAACCCCTGTTATACTTCCTCGTACAGTTAACCTTATATTACCGGCAGGAGTAACACCATCTGTAATAAAGATAGACGGAATTATGAAGAATGTTGCAGATCTTGCAAGCATCTTACCGGGTAAAACAGTTGAGGTAACAGTTCCTACATTACACGGAACCAAGTTATTCACAGGAACATTTATAACAAGCGGAATCGCTACACCGGCACCGGGCAGCAACATGTCATTTACAATGCCTAACAACGATGTGACCATACAGGCGCTTTATACAGCGGCAGGCGTGTCATGGGATGCGGGTACACCTCCTTCAACTACAGGAACAGGTGCAAACCCTGCACATTATGTAGGTTCAGCGGCAGGTAACGTAGCAGTTGAAGTTCCTGATATAACAGATCCGGGTACATACAGACTTCGTATCGAAAGAGATACTAACGTACCTGCATCACTTTCAGCATTTATACAGGCACAGGAAGCTGATATTCCATACACAGGATTATGGCAGGCAAAGTTATCGTAGAAGTTTGGGATGCGGCAACTTCTGCATGGGAGCCATACACAGGAGCTGTAGATCCTTTAAGAGCTACACTCACAACAGGAAGCTTAGTACAGGGAAGTCGTGAGTACAGACTCTACGAGTCGGTGGCATCAGCTTCAAATGCTACAAGAGTATCAGGTACATTTGAGGGTGACTGGACTTCACCAAGCTATTCAGGTTCATTCCAGACAGAAGTAAATAACGGTACAGTATATACATTCGGATATATCGAGCATCCTTCTTACAACGTAAGAGTAAAGAGTACAAGAGAGACAGGATATAACCAGTCCGTATTCGTAAGAAGAGGCTTAAGTCTTTATGATTATGCTGCAAGTTATGAGAATGAAATTACAAGAGAGAGAAACTTACCTGAAATAGACGTAGACGGTGTTACATGGACATTCAGAGGATTATCATCTTCAAGAACAGAGTTTATGGAATACAACGAGCGTAGTCTGGTAAGCGGACCGGGAGTAGTTTACATCTACTTCGATAACGACAGAACAGCAAGAAACAGAGCTCAAACAGAGCTTACTAATGCTGTAAACGAAGCTACAACTATAGCAAACAATTCAAGCCCTGCAATTCAGGCTAGTATACAGGCACTTATAAACGATGCTAATGCAGTTCTTACCATGACAACTCCAAGAAGAGCGTCAAGACAGGAACTCAATGATGCTTATATACGTCTTAGAGACGGTATTATGGCACTCCTCGGCGGAAGATCGGGCGGATCAGGCGGCTCAGGCGGCTCAGGCGGCTCAGGCGGCAGCGGAGTAAGCTACGCATCCAGGACTGTAAACGGCGGAAATAGCATTAAGGTTGGATACGACGGAAACTGGAATTTGATCGATGCTCAAATCATATTTGGAACTTCGATTTAAGTTCAGGAGGTAAGGCTATTGGTTGGGCGAAGCTCGCTTACACCTATGAAGGAACTACCAAGACAAGATGGTATAACTTCAGAAACGACGGTGTGATGAACAGCGGATGGTTATTAGACGCCGGCAAATGGTACTCACTCTCATTAGTTCACGACGGATTCTTCGGTGAAATGCTTGAGGGATGGTATTTAGATAACAGTACAGGTAGATGGTATTATCTTAACGGTAGCGGAGCTATGGCTACAGGATGGAACAACATCGGTGGAAGCTGGTATTATCTCTCAACAAATCACAACGGATACTACGGTGAGATGATCAAGGGATGGTTCTTCGATAACACTGATAACAAGTGGTACTATCTTAACGGTGACGGAGCTATGGTCACCGGCTGGAATAAGATCGGCGGTAAATGGTATTACTTCACAGTTAATAAGGACAATAAGCATCCATACGGTTCATTATATGTTGATAGTGCAACACCGGACGGATACACAGTTAATACTAACGGTGAGTGGATACAATAATCTAAAAGAATATATACAGAAGTTTAACTGTTAAACTTTCGTATGACCCGGGGTACTTAGCTATAGGTTAAGGACCTCGGGTCTTCTTGATCGTAAGACCGTTTTATGCTTATGATCACTCATAACAGCCCGGGTATGATCATGATAAAGTATATAAAGGTTACAAAAAGTAAGTATTAAAATATAATGTAACGATCCGTTAACTTAAGGATAAACAGGTAATGGTACGAAGTATAAATATGTTAGAAAAAATGAAATTTAAGTCTTGAAATATAAGTATAATTATGTTATTATTTATGAGTAACAAGGGAAACCAAGTTACACACGTGCATTATGCACTCCTATATCACTCTAACAGGGAATAAGTAGTCTTAGGGCTACTTTTTCTCGTTTAAAGACTTTTACTATATTGAAACCTTAGAGGTAGAAAACTTTATAAACAGTATTTAGCGAAAGGCTTTTTTGATGGATCATCGCAAAAAGTAATGTCTGTGACTATATATATCTTAAAGAGATCTCAGTAGTAAACAGTCCGTAAAAGAAAGGGCTTTAACTACTTATTTAGTATAAAAAAATCAAGCTATTTAATTAATACCGATAATATTGATGTTCATATCAATTCATTGGTAAAAAAAGTATAAAGTATATCCGTACCGGATATTTTTTTATCTTTTAATAAAAAAAATACCGCTATAGTATCAAATATTTACATAATATAGAAAAACATGTCTACAATATAAGATAAGATGTATTAATAATATGGCAATCACTTGACATATCATTGATAATTAATTAATATATAATATTAAGAATAATTATTAAAATCAAAGTAAGAGGACAAGAATGAGAGAACTAAAATACAGTAAACAAAGAGAAGCTATAGTGGAGTGTTTGAAAAACAGATGCGATCATCCGAGTGCCGATCTTGTATTCCAATCGCTTAGGAAGGATAATCCCAAGATAAGTCTGGGTACGGTATACAGAAACTTAAACCTTCTTACCGAAATGGGAGTGATACTTAAGATAAGCTGCGGAGACGGAATAGAAAGATATGATTACAATACACATGAGCATTATCACTTCGTATGTAAAAACTGCGGTAATGTGGCAGATCTTGAGCCGAAGGAATCATGGGTGGATAATACCTTAGTCGATGAGAGCGTGGGGGTTGCGGACTCACATTCACTTATATTCTACGGAATATGCACAGAGTGCAGCGGAAAGAATACACATTAATCAATAAAACGGATGAAAGTAAGGCTTGACCCGGTCGATTCAAAGCTAAGGATACTGCCCGGCAGGTCAATATCCGGTCCATAAACCTGAAGTTTGGAGTATTTTTACCACGAACTTCGGGTTTTTGATTTATTTATCAGAATTTTGACAAGAATACACAAAACTTTCATAAAGATTGCTTATAAAGGCTGGTTACAAAGAATATTCTATGCTATAATACAAAGATGTATTAAGAGGGGCTTGCAGAAAGTACTTTGCTCTATTAAAGGAAATCTAAGCAGATATGCCAACTGTAGCGGACTCTCTCAAAAATTTTTTAATATAGGAGGGAAATTTTATGGCAGAGGAAAGTATGAAGGACTTTGAAAAGGAGATCAACGAGTCTTTGGAGAATATAAAAGACTACGAGGATAAAGACGCCGGCAAGTGGGAAGTATTCGAAAAGCAACTTGCAGACAAAGAGGTACTCAAAGTTAAGATAACGGAAATCGTCAAGGGTGGATGCGTTGCATTGGTTGATGAGATCAGAGCATTCATACCTGCAAGTCAATTATCTACAAGCTATGTAGAAAAACTTGAAGATTATCAGGGTAAGAGCCTTGATGTGGTTATAATAACCGTTGACAGAGACAAGAAGAAGCTTGTTCTCAGTCACAGAGAACTTGAAAGACAAGCAAGAGATAAGGAAAGAAAAGAGAAGGCGGCTTTAGTTAAGGTCGGAGACATCGTTGAAGGTAAGGTTGAAAGCATACGTGATTACGGTGTATTCGTTGACCTTGGTAACGGAGTAAGCGGACTTGTACACATTTCTCAGATCTCACATACCAGGATCAAGCATCCTTCAGCTGTTTTGAAAGAAGGAGACAGCATCAAGTGCAAAGTTATAGCTAATGAGGGCGGAAAGATATCACTTTCCAAGAAAGCACTTGAAGAGGAAGTAAGACAAAGAGAAGAAAAAGCGGGATTTGACGGATTCAAATACGAGGAAAAATCTTCAGTCGGTATGAGTATGGCTAATCTGTTCAAGAATATTAAACTTGACTAAAAGGAGTTTGTTATGTCAAAGGAAGCAGAAATTATCTAAGGAATTATTATTTTCTTACAAGCATGTGGCAAAGGAAGATAAGAAGGAATTCAAAAAATCCGATGAATTTGCAATAGGCTATAAGGAATTCCTCGATAAAGCCAAGACCGAAAGAGAGTTTGTGACTTTAGCAAAGAAGATGCTTACCGAGGCGGGCTATAAAGAATTCGATATTGCCAAGAAGTATAAGGCGGGGGATAAAGTCTATAAGATCAACAGAGGAAAGGCTTTGATAGCTACCACCTTCGGAAGTAAGGACTTAAATGAGGGGCTTAGGATCAATGCCGCTCATATAGACTCTCCGAGGCTTGATCTTAAGCCCAATCCTCTTTATGAGAAGAACGAACTGGCATTATTTAAGACTCATTACTACGGCGGCATAAGAAAGTACCAGTGGGTAACGATACCTTTATCAATGCATGGAGTCGTTGTAAAAAAAGACGGAACTAAGGTTGAGATAAATATAGGAGAAGCTGAGGACGATCCTGTATTTATGATAAGCGATCTGCTTCCGCACCTTGGAATGAAGCAGGGAGAGAGAAAACTTGCCGAGGGTATAACCGGTGAAGAGCTTAACATAATAGTAGGCTCATTGCCTTTGGATGATGCCGATATAAAGGATGCCGTGAAGCTTCATGCGATGAAACTGTTAAATGACAGATACAAAATTACAGAAAAAGACTTTGCAAGAGCCGAGATAGAGTTCGTACCTGCACTAAAAGCTAAAGACATGGGCTTTGATCGCTCTTTGATAGCGGCTTACGGACAGGACGACAGGATCTGTGCTTATCCGGCACTTGTAGCCGAGATAGAGACCAAAAAGCCTGAATTTACTACTGTTACAGTACTTGCCGACAAAGAGGAGATAGGTTCCGTGGGTAATACGGGACTGCATTCTAATTTTGTATATGATTTTATATCAATGCTTGCGACTAACAAAGGCTGATGTAAGGGTGGTCTGTGAGAATTCCGCCTGCCTTTCTTCAGACGTTAACGCAGCCTACGATCCTACATTTGACTCGGTATTCGAGGCAAATAATTCCTGCTACTTGAACCACGGCTGCGTACTTACCAAGTATACGGGTGCAAGAGGCAAATACAGCTCATCAGATGCGAGTGCGGAGTTCATGGCTAAGGTCATAGACATAATGGATAATGCCGGAGTACATTGGCAGATAGGTGAGCTTGGAGCGGTCGATGTCGGCGGCGGCGGTACTGTAGCACAGTTTATCGCAATGCTTAATATAGACGTAGTGGATCTGGGTATACCGGTGCTTGCTATGCATGCTCCTTATGAGGTTGCAAGTAAGTTGGATCTGTACAACGGATACAAGGCATTTAAAGCGTTTTACGCATAAAAACAAAATGTGATTAGGATCATGTATTGCACGATTTAAGGGTCAGTATTTATAGTTTTGAAATAACAAACGAATTTTTTCTGATTATTTTTGTAATAGATATAAGTTTACTACGGTCTCGATATTTTTAATTAAGAGATTAAATCGGTGCTTTCCTAATTAACTAAGAACGATCTTAGATCTTAAGAGGTACTTATTTCTTAAGTACCTCTTGGAATTTTATATTTAAGGAGAACATATTGAAATGAAGATAAGAAATATTGTAGCAGTGTGCGGTGTTGCGGCATTGGCAGTAGTGGCAGGTACCGCTTGCTCAAACAAGTCACAGGAGAATAAGGAAACAAGCAGTGCATCGGATGCGGCTGAAAACATAGATTACGGAAAGATAGTAAACTAGGTGAGTACAAGGGACTTAAGCTTGAAGTAATAGATACCGTGGTTACCGATGATGAGATAGAGTCTCGTATCAAAGCAACCTTATCAATGAATCCAGAAAAGATACCTGTAGAAGGCAGAGCTGTAGAGAACGGCGACATAGTTAATATAGACTTTGAAGGTAAGCTTGACGGTGTAGCATTTGACGGAGGAACATTCAAGGGTTACGATCTTACCATTGGAAGCGGAAGCTTTATACCGGGATTTGAAGAGCAGGTCATAGGTATGAAGAAGGGTGAGACCAAAGACCTTGACATCACCTTCCCGGACCCTTATGAGAACAATCCGGATCTTGCAGGTAAGGCTACAGTATTTACAGTGACTCTTAACGAGATATATAAGGAAACTCCTGCAGAGCTTACCGATGCCTGGGTTGAAAGAGTTACAATGGGTCAACAAAAGACAGTTGCTGAATACAGAGAGGCGATAAAGACCGAGATCGAGAAATATAAAAAAGATAATTCCGATACAGAAGCACAGATCGCAGCTATGGAGCAGGTCATCGAAAATTCGGAGTTTGAGCTTAGTGAAGAAGGTATTAATAAAGAATATACCGATATGAAGGCTGAATACGAGAAAATGGCTACAGCATACGGTATGGATATTAAGCAATTCGCAGAGCTCAGCAATATGACAGAAGAAGAATTCGATGTAAAGTTAAAAGAAAATGCCGAGAACAGAGCTAAGCAGAAACTTATCATAGATGAGATCTTCAAGAAAGAAAAAATGTCTTTGGAAGATGCGGATTATGCAGATCTTGAAGAGCAGACCGGTATGGCAAAGAACGATCTTTACTTACAATACGGTCAATCAATGGTAGAAGATTATGTTAAGACCGTAAAGGTAGAACAATTCATGGTGGACAATGCGACCAAGACTATCAAACCTGCACAGTCTCCGGAAGTTGTGACCGAAGCTCAGACAAAGGCTCAGACCGAATCAAAGGCGGATACCGAAGAGACAAGTGCTGAGGAAACAAGTGAACAGACTAAAAGCAGCGAAGCTAAGCAATAATTTCTTAGATCGGTGATAGCATTGAATATATCACAAAGATATCATATGAATATCAATTAAGATATCGGTCTGATGGTGCACGAGCGCAGTATCTGATCAATGAACATGTAAGTAGTTATTCATTAAGTATGCAGCGGTCGACAAAATTAATAAGTTTAGATAAATTCAAATAACAGAGCAGAGTCTTGTAAAGGCTCTGCCTTTTTCTGAATTAGAAAGGTTTATGATATTCAAAGATATAAAATATGATATAGAAGCGGTAATGCAAAGAGATCCGGCTGCAAGAAATGTCTTTGAAGTATTGCTTTTATATCAAGGAGTACATGCACTTATATTTCACAGATTTGCACATAGATTATACAGAAAAAAACATTTCTTTGCCGCAAGATTGTTATCTCAAATATCCAGATTCATCACCCATATAGAGATACATCCCGGAGCTAAGATAGGCAAGGGTATACTTATAGACCACGGTGCCGGAGTCGTGATCGGAGAAACTGCCGTGGTGGGTGACGGTTGTACGATATACCAGGGGGTGACCTTGGGCGGAGTAGGTGTAAAGAAAGGTAAAAGACATCCTACTCTGGGTAAGAATGTTACTGTAGGTGCCGGAGCCAAGATACTCGGTTCTTTCGAGGTGGGTGATAATTGTAAGATAGCGGCAAATGCCGTGCTTTTAAAGCCCTTAGCCAATGATATAACAGTAGCCGGAGTACCGGCAAAACCGGTAAAGATAGCCGGAGTGGCAGTAGAGAAAAAGGGAGTACAATGCGATCTTTTTAATATGGAAGATAATATCGAAGATCTGCAAAGAAGAGTGGAATTGCTTGAAGACATCGAAAAGAAACTTAAAAGAAGCAACAGGTATCTTTTAGCCGGGAAAAGAAAAAGACAGACTAAGCTTAGAAGAAAGTAATCTAAAAGCCCATGCCAAATTATATAAAAGAACTTCTGTATGAACTCGAACAAATGAAAAGAGTACCTAAGAATTATACCTATATACTTCTATGTGCGGACGGAAGTTATTATTGCGGTTGGACGAACGATCCCGTTAAAAGGCTCAAAGCTCACAATGAGGGCAAGGCTTCCAAATATACAAGGGCGAGACTGCCGGTAAGTTTTGTCTATATAGAAGAGTTTGAGACAAAGTCGGAGGCTATGAGTGAGGAAGTGCGGATAAAGAGCCTGCCTCGCAGCCGCAAAAAGGAGATGATAGAGGCGGCATGGAAGCATCCTTATAACATAGACTCTACTCCTTAATTCGATTGGTCGGGGAGTTAGCAACGTAAACAATTGTAAGTCAGGAATTAAACGGAAACACTCCCTATTTCAATCATACCCGCAGTACTGTTAATAAAGTTTCGACAAATTTAGTACAGACTGCGGAACTCGCTTGTCCGCCTAAAAGCATGGCGGACTGACGCTCAAACAGTCCTCGTCTGTACAATTTGTAACTCACTTTATTAACAGTACTAAACGCTACAAAGATTGAAATAGGGAGTGTTTCTTTAATCCCAGCCCGCAAGGGGTAGCTGTATAAGAGTTTGGAGTAGACAAATAGCCATTGTTTACGTTGCTAAGGGGGAGGAGGGGAGAGGTATAGCAGCGACTTTTATTCAAATCTTAAAAACAGTCGTTTCCATGGGGGATGTGGCATTAGACAAAAGTGTGCATACACCTCTTCCACTCCTCCGGTACCTTAGGCACATAAACCGTTAAACTATCTTGCCAAGGACAATCTGAGACCGCCGGTACTTGCTTTACAGAGCCGTAAGGCGAAGGGAAAGCTTAGTATCGCTGCGAGATTTTAGTTAGAGAGCGTGTCCAAGGCAAGATATGTTTGTAACTGTTTATGTGATAAACAAATTACGATAAAGCAAAGATTACTTTTAAGTCTGTAATTTTGCTGAAATATTCGGGAAAACATGCTGTAATGGAAAGACTATTTTTAAGTTCGGAATAAAAGTCGCTCCCGCATCCCCCTCCTCTCCTCCTTAGCAACGTAAACAATTCTAAATGATCCATCACTAACAGCTTACATTATTTATACCCGTTGTAACGGTAACGTAGCGGAAGATAAAAACACCTTATAATTCAATCTTTGTAGCGGTTAACTCTTTTGATAAAGCAAGGTACAAATTCCACAGACGAGGACTGTTTGAACGCAGTCTGCCGGTTTTTGGCAGACAAGTGAGTTCCGCAGTCTGTGTGAATTTGTCGCAGCTTTGAAAAAGAGTTGCGTGTATGATTGAATTATAAGGTGTTTTTTATCAACGAATTTTATCAACCTAGTACCATTGTTTATGCTGCTAACTCCCCGATAAATCGGAATAGGGAGTGTTTCTGTTTAATTCCTGAATTATTATTGTTTACTTCGCTTATGATCTGTACTTGCATTAATATACATTTCATTGTAAAATACATATATCTTTAAGACGACTTAAAGAGAATTATTTATTTTCAGATCTTATAAATCAAAAGCAATATTCCCGACAGCTCTGCCGCTTCATATTTTCCAAAAGATCCGAATCAATACTATACATCATGCCTTTCTTTAATTGTTTTAAGAATATAAAAATATTTGAACAAGTATATATTCATATCTTTATATCAAAGTATACATAAGCATAAAATGGCAAAAGCTGCCGCCCATCACAAAAAGATGAAATATCTCATGTAAACCGAAATACCTGTTTAATTTATCAAAACATTTGAGTTTCAGTGCATAGATAACTCCGCCGACTGTGTAGATAACACCGCCTACCAGCAGCCAGGTGAAACTTATTTTCGTCATTGAGGACATGATTTTTGCAATAGCAAAAATGCAAAGCCATCCAAGACTTATATAGATCACGGAAGAGATCCACTTAGGGTAGTTTATCCAAAATATGTTGATAAATATGCCCAAAAGTGATATTCCGCAGACCATGCAAAAAAGTAAGATACCGCTCCTGCCGCCAAGTACACTTAGGCATACAGGTGCATAGGTCCCGCATATAAGGACGAATATCATCATATGATCTATTTTTCTAAGTATGGTATTGATCTTTTTTGAAATATTAAATGAATGATAGGTCGTACTGGCGGCGTATAAAAGCAGCATACTGATAATGAATATGATAAATGTTATCATATCCGGAAATCCTATCCTATGTCCTATCGCTTTGGAAAACAAAAAGACAGCGGCTATGAGTGTAAGTATAAAGGCTAAAAAGTGTGTCAAAGCACTGCCCGGATCTTTTAATCTATCTATAAATTTAATCATGATTACCCCCTTTTGATAATAAAATGATATAATATTAAAAACTAATTCATGTAGTATTGAAAACTACATAATAGAATATAACACAGAGTAAAATTATAATCAAGTACTTTACTTGACAAATAATATTAAAACTAATATACTACTAACAAAGGAACATATGTTCAGAAAACGGAGGCGAAATGAATACTGAAGGAAGAAAAAAAGCACTGGATGAGGCTATTTTACAAATAGAAAAAGCCTATGGCAAAGGCTCTATCATGAAACTCGGAGATTCAAGCAGACAGCTTAATGTAGAGGCTATACCTACAGGCTGTCTCGGAATAGATATAGCACTTGGCATAGGAGGTATACCCAGAGGACGTATCATAGAAGTATACGGACATGAGTCTTCAGGTAAGACTACCGTAGCTTTGCACATGGTTGCCGAGGTACAAAAAGAGGCGGAATAGCCGGATTTATAGATGCGGAACATGCGCTCGATCCTGTATATGCGAAGGCTATAGGTGTTGATATAGATAATCTGTATGTATCGCAGCCGGATAACGGTGAGCAGGCACTTGAGATAGCCGAGACCATGGTGCGTTCGGGAGCTATGGATATCATCATCATAGACTCGGTTGCAGCCCTGGTACCCAAAGCCGAAATAGACGGTGATATGGCGGATCAGCAGATGGGTCTTCAGGCAAGGCTTATGAGCAAGGGCTTAAGAAAGCTTACCGGTATCATAAGTAAGGGCAATACGACTATTATATTCATCAACCAATTACGTGAAAAAATCGGTATAAGTTTCGGTAATCCGGAAGTTACTACCGGAGGTCGTGCTCTTAAATTCTATTCTTCCATAAGAATAGAGGTAAAAAGAGTAGATTATGTAAAGCAGGGCGGAGATAATGTAGGTAACAGAGTCAGGATAAAAGTTTCAAAGAATAAGGTAGCACCGCCTTTCAGAGAGGCGGAGTTCGATATACTCTACGGTAAGGGCATATCAAAAGAAGGGGATATACTGGACCTTGCGGTAGAAGCTAATATAGTTGATAAAAGCGGTGCATGGTATGCCTATAATTCATCAAAGATCGGACAGGGAAGAGAAAAAGCTAAAGACTACCTTTTGGAAAATCCCGACATTTGTAAGGAAATCGAACTGAAAGTAAGAGAATTATATGCCTTGCAAAACAGTGATGAATTGTTTGAAAGCGATGACGACGAGGTGAGCAGCAACTTTAAAAAGGGCGGCAAAAAATCAAAGACTGATAAGAAGAAAGCGGTAGTGGAAGAAGTGTCCGATGATGAAGCTGATATGTTAGATGAAGATGCGGAATAAGTTCGAATCATTCAGGCATCAGAGGTTTTTGCCTAAATCTTTGACCTGACCAAAACTTGAAAAAAGCGAATATATGTATATTAAGAAAATAATTCCCGTAAGCAATACAAAAAAGAAGATAGTTACACAAGAAGGTATAAGTTTTTGCCTCTATAACAAAGAAGTCAGCGGTTTTGAACTTGAAGAAGACGAATATTTTGAAGATGTGTACGAGAAAATATATCCGATACTTAAAGAACGCATTTATAAAAGGATGCTTATCTTTTAAGTGCCAGAGAGTACAGTTCTTATTCTTTAAGAGCTAAGCTTTCGGATAGTTATCCGGAAGATCTGGTGGAAGAGGCGGTGGCATTTGCCGTATCCAGGCACTATGTGGACGATATTGATTATATAGAAAGATATATCAATGCTCATAAAGAGAAAAAAAGCAAGTTGTATCTTAAAAGCAAATTGATAGAAAAAGGCTTTGATAAAAAGATAATAGATGCCAAATTGGAAGAACTGCATCTTAACGAGTATGATAATATTGAAGCTTTGCTTAATAAAAAAGGCTATTACGATACGGATGACCGGGACGAAAAAAGGAAGATGATCAACTATCTTTTAAGGCAGGGGTACAGGTATAGCGATATAAGAGAATTTATTTAATATCCCGATCGGATTTTTGAAAGTTAAAAAGCATATCAGCGTCAAAGAGATATCTTTATTTGCTTATATGTTTTGAGTTGCACTTAGAGTTTGAATCTGAAAAAAAACTGTGGAGATGGCTATGAAGAGTATTAAAAGAATAAAAAGGGAATTGGCTTATAAGGGTACTATATTAAATGTATATAAGGACTATATGGAGACCGAAAACAATAAAGAAGTGGTCTGGGACTTTATACATCACGACGGTGCCGCAGCGGTCATACCCGTAAGAGAAGACGGTAAGATACTTATGGTCAGACAATATAGAAATGCTCTTGACAGGTTTACCTTAGAGATTCCGGCAGGCAAGGTCGACAGTCCCGGTGAGGATAAAAGACTTTGTGCATTCAGAGAGCTTGAAGAAGAGACAGGTTACAAGGTATCAAGTCCGGATGACCTCGAATACCTTATAACCGTAGATACTACAGTTGCTTTTTGCAATGAAGAGATAGAGATATATATAGCAAGAAACTTAAAAGTTTCAAAGCAAAACCTGGATGAAGATGAAGATATTGAGATAGAGCCTTGGGCACTTGAAGATTTAATGAAAATGGTATATACTGGGGTCATAAAAGACGGTAAAACAGTGGCAGCTTTAAGTGCATATGCTTACAAAAATCTAACTATTTAAAGGAGAATAGTTTATGGGACTTATTAAATTAGTTATGGATACTGCAGGCGGAGTTATTTCCGACCAATTCTTGGAGTTTTTTTATTGTGACACTATAGATAATGATACTTTGATGGTAAAGGGTACCAAGGTTCAGACTTCAAGAGGACAGAATAACAAAGCGACTGATAATATTATCTCCAACGGCTCAAAAATAGTCATCAACGAAGGTCAGTGTATGATGATAGTTGATAACGGAGCGATAGTTGAGGTGTCTGCCGAACCCGGAGAATATGTATTCCACAATAATACAGAGCCAAGTATATTTGCAGGTAAGTTCGGTGAAAGTATTATAGCAAGTTTTAAGCAATTCGGAAGAAGGTTTACTTACGGTGGTGAGACAGGTCATGACCAAAGAGTTTATTATTTTAATACCAAGATAATTACCGATAATAAGTACGGTACGGCGAGTCCTATTCCGTTTCGTGTGATAGATAAGAATATAAGTCTTGATATGGAGATAGGCATACGTAGCCACGGTGAATTCAGCTATACTCTTTCAGACCCGATAATCTTCTATAAGAAACTTGCGGGTAATGTTAAAGACAGATATGATAAAGCAGATTTAAATAAACAGCTTACTGCGGAATTGATCCACGCTTTTCAACCTGCATTTACCAGAGTTGCAGATCAGGGCGTAAGATATTACCAACTTACAGGTAATGTAGATGTTATAAGTAAGGAAACCAAAAAAGAGCTTGAGAATTGGAAAGAAGATTACGGTGTAGAGCTCGATAGCTTACTCTTCGTTCAGCAACAGCTTCAGAAGAAGATCAGAACATGATCAAGGAATTACAGAAGAATGCTGTGTTCAGAAGTGCCGATATGGCAGCGGCTCACCTTGTAAGTGCACAGGCGGATGCTATGAAGGCAGCAGCTTCCAATACAAGTACCGGTCCTATGATGGCATTTGCAGGTATGAATATGGCTAATGCTGCCGGCGGAGCTAACACTACAGCACTTTACGGTATGGCACAGCAACAACAAATGCAAAATCAGCAATACGGAGGCTACCAGCAGGGAATGCCTCAACAGGGCTACCAGCAAGGCATGCCTCAACAGGGCTACCAGCAGGGAATGCCGCAACAAGGCTATCAGCAGGGAATGCCGCAGCAAGGCTACCAGCAGGGAATGCCACAGCAAGGCTATCAGCAACAAGGACAAGCACAACCGGAACAAGCGGGTGGCTTTGTAGGTCAGGTTGGAGGACAGCAGGGAGTAAGTGCGGCAGCGGATGCGGACTGGGTATGCGGATGCGGTCAGCATAACACTACCAAGTTCTGTTCAAACTGCGGTTCCAAGAAGCCTGAAGCGGCAGGAGGATTCAAGTGTGATAAGTGCGGATGGACACCTGCACCGGGAGCGGCTGCACCGAAATTCTGCCCTGACTGTGGAGATATTTTTGATGAGAACGATAAGATATAATATTTAAGTGATTATTGGACTTATATTAAAATTATAAGTTATAATACACTCTCTAACTTATGAAACAGTTAATTAATTTACTCCAATCCTCATAGGGATCTATAACAATGACTTAAAACCCTATGAGAAGTTATATATAATAATTTCACTCCTAGGAAGAGCACTCCGGAATGCGCTAAACTTCTATGTCTGATCTATGATCGGTCGTGAGGTTTAGTGCAGAAGGGGTGCTTTTTTAATTTATAGATTTTTTCTGACAGTATCATAAGTAAATTCATTTCTATTAACCGGAATATATACGACTAAAAAGTGATATATTACCGATAACTAAGTTATATTCCGTATAAGGAATAAAAGTACATAAAATAAAGCTGCAAAAGACCATGCAACAAACAGCAAAAGATGTGAGATCAACTCTTAAGAATCCCTTAGATCAAGCTAAAATATCAATTGAATATACGAAATCAAAAAGCTTAAAAAAATAATTTTGATTTTTAAGTATATTTTCAGCTTGCTCATTTATTATATGCGCATGGAGGTGATGATATGGCAAAGAAAATATTTGAAAGAATAGAAAAGAAATATTTAGTTCCAAGAAGCAAATACGAAGAACTTATGCAAGAAATAAATAAGCACATGATTCTCGATGCATACGGAAAACATACAATATCAAATATATACTTTGACACAGAGAATTTTTATCTTATAAGGCATTCATTGGAAAAACCTTTGTATAAAGAAAAATTAAGACTGAGAGCTTACGGACTTCCTAATGACGAAAGCGATGTATTCAATAAATATACAAGGAGAGCCGAACTTCAAAAAGTAAGAACTATCAACATGGGAAGTCTGTATGAACTGCATTACCTGATAACTGAAAAAAATGTTAAAAAAGAAAAAGCCATGCTTAATAATATACGAATAAGAAACGGTAAACTTAATATAATTTGTTCAAAACCGGGAGTGGAGAACAATCGGTTGTAAATGATAAAAGACCGAGACTGCAGTATTTGTATTATTTAATACCGCAGCGGGTAATAAAAACCGGATAGAGATATCATTACTATAGATTTGCTATAAATAACTACAATAAGACACTTTAGATAAATTTTAAGAATAGGTAGGTAAATATATGAGAAAAAATGAATTAAAAATGGCAGCTTGGCTTTTAAGTATGTCATTAATGGGATTTACTATAACAGGTTGTGCAGCAGGTAAGCAAACAACTTCCTCTCAAAGTACAGTAAGTACACAGCAAACAGAATCTTCTGAAGTTGAAAGTACAAAAACAGCCGAGGCTCAGACAACAAGCTCGGTCAACAGAGATCTTAAGAGCATTTATTCGCAGGAAGATCTTAACACAAGCTGGGATAAGTCAAACTCTACTATGATCACACTTAACGGAAGTGATGCAACGGTTGAGGGTTCGGGTGCTAACTATTCGGACGGCAAGGTCAATATTACAAGCTCGGGAACCTATGTCTTAAGCGGTAAATTCACAGGTCAGGTATATATAAATGCCGGCGACAGTGCGGTAGTACGTCTTGTACTTAACAAAGCGGAAATAACAAGTGAAAGCGGTCCTGCTATATATGCGGCGGACGGGAAAAAGTAATACTTACATTAGCGGATTCAACAACCAACACATTAAGTGATACAAGTACTTATACATTTGCGGACGGAGAAGACGAACCTGATGCGACTTTATTTATAAAAAATGATCTTGTGATAAACGGAAGCGGTTCGCTTAAGATCGATGCAAATTATAAGACTGCGATAAAGACCAAGGATACATTGGCAATCATTTCGGGAGACTTTGATATTACATCCGTGGATAATGCCGTAAGAGCCAAAGATGCATTAACGGTCGAGTCCGGAACCTTAAGGATCAATGCGACCGGTAAAGGATTTACCTCGGACAAAGAGCTTAACGTATACGGTGGAGATATCAATATAGAAAACTCCGAAGAAGGACTTGAAGGACTTACTGTTAAGATATACGGGGGCAATATTGATATAACTGCAACAGATGACGGTATAAATGCAAGAACAAAGTATGATGACAGTATAAGTGAATCCGAAAAAGAGATGCTCAGTAATCAGGATCAGGAAGGAGTAGAGGTTCGTATAGCAGGCGGAGTTATTAATATCAATGCTTCCGGAGATGCCATAGATTCAAACGGAGACTTTTACATAGAAGGAGGAGAAACCTATGTAAACGGACCTACAAACGGTGGTAACGGCACGCTTGATTATAACGGAGAGGCTAAGATCTCAGGCGGAGTATATGTTGGAGTGGGAACATCGAGTATGTTCCAAACCTTCTCTGAGGATTCAAGTCAAAACTTCATAAATGTATATTATGACAATACACAGGCAGCGGGAACGACTATAACTTTAAGTGACGATTCTCAAAGTAATTTGATGGAATTTGTATCCGAAAAAGAATTTAGTACAGCGGTGATCTCAATGCCGAGTATTGAAAAAGGCAAAACATATACTCTTAAAACCGGAGATACGCAGGAAAGTACCACTATAAGTTCGGTAAGTTCTACAATAGGAAACGGTAACGGCGGATTCGGAGGTCCGGGCGGACAAGGAGGTCCCGGTGGACAAGGAGGCGACTTCGGAGGTCAAGGCGGTCCCGGAAAAAGAGGTAACTTCGGTGGACCGGGCGGACCGAACGGACAGGGAGGTAACTTTGGCGGACCGGGCGGACCGAACGGACAGGGAGGTAACTTTGGTGGACCGGGCGGACCGAACGTACAGGGAGGTGACTTTGGCGGACCGGGCGGACCGAACGGACAGGGAGGTAACTTCGGCGGACCGAACGGAGCGAACGGACAGGGAGGTAACTTCGGCGGACCGGGCGGACCAAACGGACAAGGCGGACCGGGTGAACCGAACGGACAGGGAGGTGACTTTGGCGGACCGAAAAGACCGAATAAACAAGGAGGACAAAGAAAAAACAACAAGAGTTCTTCCGATAAACAAAAGACACAAAACAGCAAAAAAGCTAATGACGGACAAAACAGCAAAAAAACTGATTTACAACAGAAAGTTTCTTCAGGAAAATAAGCTATAAATAAAAGAGCATAAGCGGATATAACAGCAAACAATATACTGAATATTTACACAAGGAAAAGCACAGCAAAATCCTATGACAGTAAATATATGACTATGGATCAGGGTAGACTGTGCTTGCCGGTGTTATTATAAAAAATAAGCATCTTAAGTAATAAAATTACAAAAGATGCTTATTTTGATTTCAAATTAAATCCTACAGATACTTTTACAGATGTGCAACCGCTTCGATCTCAAGCAATACATCTTTAGGAAGTCTTGCAACCTCTACACATGATCTGCAAGGATAAGGTTCTGCGAAAATTTCAGAATAAACCGCATTGATCTTGGCAAAATCGTCCATATTCTTGATAAATAAAGTGGTTTTAACTACTTTTTCTATAGAAGAGCCTGAAGCTTCAACCAAAGCCTTAAGAGAAGTAAAAGCTCTTCTCGCCTGCTCCTCAACCGTAGCGGGGATCTCGCCGGTAGCCGGGTCAACAGGAATAACACCTGAAGTAAATACCATCTCACCTAACTTAGTAGCCTGAACATAAGGACCGATAGCCGCAGGTGCCTTGTCGGTAGCAATAATTTCCTTCTTCATAAAAACCTCCGAAATATTAATATTTAGAAATCAAGCTATGTAAAGCTTTAATTACAAAAAACATAAATAAACCAAGCGACACATAGCTCATTTCCTAAATATAATTATATATGCTATAATACAAAAATACAAATCAAAGAAAGGTAAAATATTTATTATGAAGTTCTTTTATAAACTGGAAAGAAACTTTGGAAAGTACAGCATTAAAAATCTGATGAATTATCTTGTCGTATTTTATGTTGTGGGTTTTGTTATAAGTTTGATGAATCCTTATTTATATTATGAATATATGGCTTTGGACATAGGGCAAATACTTAAAGGTCAGGTGTGGAGACTTATCACATGGCTTGCATATCCTCCGAGTTCAAGCATAATATTCGGGCTTTTTATGATAATAACATACTATAGCCTTGGGATCATACTGGAGAATGTCTGGGGAAGCTTTAAGTTTAATGTATTTATGTTTATGGGCTGTCTGTTTCATATAATAGGAGCTTTGATCATATACGTATCCGGAATAAAAACGGGGATGGGCGAAGATATATACGGTTATCTGACTCCGGACAATCTAAATCTGTCAATATTTTTGGCATTTGCGCTTACATTTCCGGAAATGGAATTCAGACTTTATTTCGCAATACCGGTAAAGGCGAAATATTTGGCTTTTTTCTATATACTGTTGGAAGCTTACAGCTTTATGGTCGGAAGTCTTTCAAGCAAAGTCACCATAGCTCTTTCATTGCTTAACTTTATCATATTCTATTTTATAAGCAGAAGGAAGAATATAATAAGTGATGTAAATAACATACAAAGAAAAGCTAAGGGCAGTGTTAATATAAGACCTGTACATGGCGGATCGGCTAATATAAGCAGACATAAGTGCGCGGTATGCGGCAAGACAGAAAAAGATGATGAGAATATGGAATTCAGATATTGTTCCAAATGTAAAGACGGATTGGAATATTGTATGGATCACCTATATACACATGAGCATGTGGAGTAGAAGATATTATTTAATAATTGATGAAAAAAACGGCTGAAAGTGTGGATAAATACTAAGTAAAGATAAGACAGTATTAACACTTAAAGAGCCTGAAATTCATGAAAGTAAAGGAATTCCTACTATAGACTTAATCAAGGTTAATACAAGCTACAAACAAAAGCAGGCTGGTTTGTAATTATTTCGTAAGAAATTGTCTATAGAAAATATATATCAATTCTGAGAAAAGTAGTATATACTAGGCTTCGTACTCAAGGAGATGAAAAAATACTGAAAGTTAAAAATCAACTTGATTAAATCTAAGTTTGATAGTATTATATTCCTTGACGCAATTAGGAATTTCAAATTAATTATTAAAGGAGAGTGCATTAATTATGAGAAAGCAAACAAAGATCGCTGCTATCGTATCAGCAGCAGCATTACTTGCGATCGGTGCATCAATGACCTCTTTTGCAGCTGAAGGTTGGCAAGAGGAGAACGGCACATGGTCATATTATAACAGATACAACGAGAAGGTTACAGAGCAGTGGCAGAAGTCAGGCGACAAGTGGTTCTGGCTTGACGCTGACGGTAACATGGCTACAGACGCAATCGTTCAGGACAACGAGAACTACTTCTACGTAGACGCTAACGGTGTTATGGTTACTAACCGTTGGGTAGAAGTTGATAACTCAGCTGATGATGCAGAAGAGGCTCCTGCAACTGTATGGTATTACTTCCAGGCTAACGGTAAGGCATACAAGGGTGGAGACAACACATCATTCAAGACTATCAACGGAAGAAACTATGCATTCGCATCAGATGGTAGAATGCTTTTCGGTTGGGTAGACGGAAACTCTAACAGAATTACAGGTGAGGATGCTTGGCAGAACGCTGAGTACTACTTAGGTGGATCAGATGACGGTTCAAGAGCTTCAGCTAAGTGGGAATTGATCCACGTAGTTGATTCAGCAAAGGATGATCCTGAGCAGGATTACTGGTTCTACTTCCAGTCAAACGGTAAGAAGTACACAAGCAAGTTTGAAGGTCAAACAATCAACGGTAGAAAGTATGCATTTGGTGAGTATGGTAACATGTTGACCAAGTGGGTTGGAACACCTGCAGGTTCAACAAGAGTTGACAAATTCAAGAACTTCTCTTCAACAAATGAAGACGGTTCTTTAAGATCAAAGACATGGTTCAAGGCAGTTCCGGACGAAGCATTCGACGCAACTAACTCAGAGAACCAGAATGATAAGGAATTATGGTACTACGCAGATGCTAGAGGTAACTTAGCAATGAGCGAGATCAAGACAATCAACGGTAGAAAGTATGCATTCAACGAGAAGGGTGCTATGCTCTCAGGTCTTTGGTACTTAGAAGTTAACAGCAGCAACAAGATCTCTACAGCTTCAAACGCAACAGAAGAAATCGATTCAGAGGCTAAGCTTAACAATTATACAAAGTTAACACAGTCAGCAGCTTCATTTGTACGTCCAACATCTGCTAATCCTAAGAATGGTTTATACTACTTCGGAGATGAGTCAGACGGATCTATGAAGGTTGGTGTTGCAAACGTTTCTATAGATGGAGACAGCTATTCATTCAAGTTCAGAAACTCAGGAGACAAGGGTGTTGGTGTTGACGGACTTGACGGAAGCACATACTATGTAAACGGTAAGAAGGTTAAGGCTGATTCTGATGACAAGTACAAGGTATTTGTAGTTGACGCTAACAACAAGGTAGTTGCAGAAGTTTCTAACTCAGTAGCTTTAGTTGACAGATCATTAGTGATACTAAGATCATCGGTTCTAAGACTGCTAAGGTTGACGTTACAGGTATCGCATTATCTAAGTATGTAGTTGTTTCATCTTCAGGTGCATTACAAGGAAGAGGCGAGAGAAAAGACGGAAACGAAGTTCATCTTGTAGTAAACGCTTCTAAGGAGCTTGTAGGAGCTTACTTAGTTAGATAATTTATAGATACAGCTATTAGAAAATCGAAAAGAAATACTAATTGCGGCAGAGGAGCCTTTGGCTCCTCTGTTTTTTTATTAAAAAATACTCAGTTATAAGATGATTTGAACATAGAATTTTATTACTGTTTTTGTTTATGATCTTTATTTTTTAGCCGGTTAATATGATTAAAAGGTGAGTTTTTTTAAGAAAATCCCCTATTATACTTGCTTATTTAGTGTTTTTTTGATAAAATAGTCTACCGTAACATATTCCTTGCTTCCTGAAGAGGGAGGCTGAATAAACCATAAGGAGGTTAAAATGACTAATAAATACGAATTGGCACTTGTGCTTAACGGCAAGCTTGAAGATGAGGCAAAGAACGCTACACTTGAGAAAGTTCAGTCTTACATCACAAGATTTGGCGGAACTGTAAGCAACGTTGATGACTGGGGTAAGAAGAGACTTGCCTATGAGATTCAAAAAGTGAAAGAAGGTTTTTACTACTTTATTCAGTTTGAAGCTGAAGACAAGAATTGTCCTAATGAATTAGAAAACCATATACGTATTATGGAGCCTGTATTAAGATTTTTAGTAGTAAGACAATAAGCTTGTGGGCATAAGTCCATAAAAGGAGAGCTTGTATGAACAAAGTAATATTAATGGGAAGACTGACCAGGGATCCGGAAGTTAGATATTCTTCGGGAGAGAGAGCCATGGCTATAGCAAGATATACACTGGCGGTAGACAGAAGAGGTCGTAAAAATGACGGTGGTGAGCAGACTGCAGACTTTATCCCTTGCGTAGCATTTGATAAGTCGGGTGAATTTGCTGAAAGATATTTCAGACAGGGAATGAGAATACTTGTATCAGGTCGTATACAAACCGGAAGCTATACCAACAAAGAGGGTCAGAAGGTTTATACAACAGAAGTAATAGTAGAAGATCAGGAGTTTGCAGACAGCAAGAACTCATCAGGAAGTTCTGCAGGTTCGGGCTACAACGAAAGTTTCAGACCCAGACCGGAGAATGCAAGCAGTGAAGGTTTTATGAATATACCTGACGGGGTAGATGATGAGGGACTCCCGTTTAATTAGAAGATGAAAGGGGACTATAATGGCATTTAAGAAGACAGACAAGTCAGAAGGTTTTAAGAACAGAAGACCGGGCGGCTTACGTAGAAGAAAAAAAGTATGCACATATTGTGGAGATGAGAACAAGGCTATAGATTATAAGGATGTAGCTACATTAAAGAAGTATATATCTGAGAGAGGTAAGATATTACCAAGACGTATCACAGGTAGCTGTGCTAAGCATCAAAGAGATGTAACCGTTGCTATTAAGAGAGCAAGACACGTAGCACTTCTTCCATACTTATACGAATAATCAAAACTCTGATTTACGGAAACTTTCTGTAAATCAGAGTTTTTTTTTGTGTTATTTACCAAAATTAATAAGACAAGATTCCCATATATTTAGGACTTATTAGATGTTTACAGAATTTATAATATATCTTACAATGAAGTAATCAATAAATAAAAAACGAAACGGATATAGTTATTTATTGTATACAATATAGGGATTTTAAGGAGGTATCTATGGATTATCAAAAGTCTGCAAAAGAAGTATTACAAGCCATAGGCGGTGCCGATAATATAGTCAGTGCGGCACATTGTGCGACCAGACTCAGACTTGTTATAGCCGACAACTCGAAGGTTGAGAAGAAGACCCTTGAGAACATAGACGGTGTAAAGGGAGTATTTGAAGCACAGGGTCAGTTACAGATCATTTTCGGGACCGGTGAGGTCAACAAGGTATATGAGCAGTTTATAAAACTCGGTAATATAGGTGCAAGCAGCACGGAAGAGTTGAAAAAGCAGGCAGCAAAGCAGGGTAATATATTCCAATATATGATCAAGATCTTGGGAGATATATTTGTACCGATCATACCTGCCATAGTAGCGAGCGGTTTCCTTATGGGTATTATGAACTCGCTTGATTTCATGGTAAATAATAACTTTTTGAATATTGATACCTCAAGTTCTTTATATGTGTTTGCCAATCTGTTTTCCAATACGGCTTATGTATTCTTACCTATACTTATAGGTTTCTCGGCTGCCAAAGTATTCGGAGGCAACCCTTTCCTTGGAGCCGTTATGGGTATGATAATGATACATCCTAATCTTCAAAATGCTTGGACGCTTGCGGAACAGGGTGTACAGTCTATGCAACCGGTATTCTTCGGTCTGTATTCAATAGAAATGGTAGGCTATCAAGGTCATGTTATCCCGATAATTATATCCGTATGGGTGATGAGTGAGATTGAAAAAAGATTGCATAAGGTAGTACCTGCTATGCTTGATCTTTTTGTGACTCCGCTTGTATCTATATTTATAGCCGGTTATCTTGCACTAAGCATTATAGGACCGGTGTTCGTTAAACTTGAAAACGGTATACTTGACGGTGTTCAATACCTGATAGGACTGCCTTTAGGTATAGGTTCTTTTGTAATGGGTATCTTCTACGCCCCTACTGTAGTTATGGGTATACATCATATGTATACGACCATAGACTTAGGTCAGATAGGAAAATTCGGAGTTACTTACTGGCTTCCGCTTGCATCCGCTTGTAATATAGCTCAAGGTGCAGCCTGCCTTGCAGTGGGATTAAAGGCGAGAGACCCTAAGATAAAAAAAGCCTTGGACTTCCGGCTTCGCTTTCAGCCTTCCTTGGTATTACCGAGCCTGCATTATTCGGTGTGAACTTAAGGTTCTTCAGACCGTTTATAGCCGGTTGTATAGGGTGGTGCAGCAGGTGCTGTGTATGCGTCTTTAACTCATATAGGAGCAACGGGAACGGGAGTTACCGGAATCTTCGGAATACTGCTTTTCCTTGACTATCCTCTGCATTATATAGTACTTTTTTTATACTTTCATCTGCTGTTGCCTTTGTTATCGCATGGCTTATAACACCAAGTACGCTGATAGATGCAGGTTTGCAGGAAGCAGCTGTTAAAGGTGAAGTGCCGCTTAAAAAGATTGAAGAAGTAAATGTTAATACCGAAAAAGAAGAAGAAGCAAAACAGGTAAGTCCTCTTATAAGCTCTCCTCTTAAGGGAACAGTTGTGGATATGGAAGAAACCAACGATCCTACATTTATTGCGGGTATATTGGGTAAGGGTATCGCAGTAGTGCCTTCGGAAGGTGTGGTATATGCTCCGGATGATGCAGAAATAGTTACACTTATGGGACATGCGGTCGCATTCAGATTAAATAACGGTGCGGAAATGATAGTGCATGTAGGTATCAATACCGTAACCCTTGAAGGTAAGCATTATGAAGCTCTGGTAAAGGTCGGTGATAAGGTAAAGAAGGGTGATAAACTGCTTAAGTTTGATATAGAAGCTATAAAGAAGGAAGGTTATCCTATAATTACACCTGTCATTGTCACCAATACATTTGAATTTAAGAATATAGATATAAAAGCCAAGACTGACACTAAGGTGGACCTTGACGATCAAATATTTGAGGTAAGTGCTAATGAGAAATAATTATAAACTTTTATATCATCTTTATCCCGAACAAGGTTGGATGAACGATCCTAACGGATTGTGTTTTTTTAAGGGCTACTACCATGTGTATTACCAATACAGCAAGGAAGCTGTAGGTGGGCTTAAATACTGGGGGCATTTTCGTTCAAAGGATCTGATCTCCTGGGAAAGGCTTGATATCTTTTTAGGACCGGATAAGGATTTTGATAAGAGCGGTGTTTACTCCGGTTCTGCCCTTGTTCATGATGATAAGCTCTATATTTATTATACCGGCAATGTGAAAGAAGTCGGAGACTATGACTATATATATAAGGGAAGACAGCATAATACCGTACTCGTAGTAAGTGAGGACGGCATGAATGTAGAAAGCAGACAGGTGGTTCTTTATAATAAGGACTACCCTGTAAATATGAGCTGTCATGTAAGAGACCCGAAAGTATTTGCCTATGACGGAAACTTTTATATGGTCCTCGGAGCAAGAAGCAATGATGACAAGGGGCAGGTACTGGTATATGAATCGTCGGATCTATATAACTGGTACTTTATCAATACGATAAAAACGGACTATGACTTTGGATATATGTGGGAGTGCCCCGATCTTTTCATGCTTGACGGTAAATGGGTATTGCTCGTATCTCCTCAAGGAATAGAAAGAAAAGAATTTGAAGCACAAAATGTCTATACCAACGGATATTTTATTCTGGACGGGGATTTCCGTTCTCAATATACTTTATCAAAATATAGGGATCTTGACTTCGGGTTTGACTTTTATGCCTGTCAGACATTTGAGAAAGACAATAAAAGATACATGCTTGCCTGGATGGGTATGCCGGATGCCGAATATACGGCACCTACTATAGAAGACGGTTGGCAGCATGCCATGACCTGTTTTAGAGAACTCAGCATAAAAGACGATAAGCTTGTGGCAGAACCTATAAAGGAGCTTGATGCTATATTTGAAAAACCGCTTTCGTATACTGTCAATAAAAGTATAGAGGTCAATCTGGAAACTCATGCCTTTGATCTTAGACTAAGTAAAATTAAGTCGGATTTTTGTATCAATTTTTCAGGGGAGCTTGACCTTATATACGAAGGAAATGTGCTTAAGTTGATACATAAGGACAATGCTTACGGAAGAGGCGAAAGAAAGCTATATTGCGAAGAGATAAAAGACCTTAGGATACTGGTGGACAAATCCTCGGTAGAAGTTTTTGTAAATTCCGGCATGTACACTATGACGAGCAGGTACTATCCGAAAGCTAAGAACATAGTAGTGGGCTTTAAGGGGAATGCCTCTCTCAGTATTGCCGTGTTGAAAGAAAATTAATATTTAAAACAATAAATAGGGATCGCTGTATTACTTAAAAAGCAGCGGTCCCTATAGTTATATTGTATAAAAATACGCTGCTTTTTGTGCAAAATGACATTATCTATTGAATACTATAGAAGAAATTGTAAAAGAGTATCCGTAGGGTAATTTACTTTAGCTGAAAAATAAAGTATGTTAGAGTCAAATTATTTCAGGAGGAGTAGTTATGTTAAAAAACAGAATTTATATCTTGCTTATGTGTATACTAATGAGCTGTGTGGCAGTAAGTGCTTGCAGTTTTTCAAAGAAAGAAGATACACAGCAAAGCAGCGAAAAAAAGTCTAAGAAAAAGAGTAAGAAGAAAAAAGATAAAAATAAGAAATCTATTGATGAAAGTGATATCAATGAAGACAAAGAGGATGAGGAAGAGGATGCTGTAAAAGAAACACTGCCTCCTAAGAAAGACTCTGCCGATTACAGAGAGGTGAAACAACTGCTATCGGATGAGATCGGTGACTGCCTAAGTCAGGACAAGGTGATGTTCACGCTGACTTTCACAGAGGGTGCGGACAGTTGGAGTTGGGAAATAATAAAAGAGACACATGACGGTGCGGACTATTATTATTATGCTCCTATTGATGATCCATGTGGCAATATGCGTGTACTTGTTGTGGAAGATGATGTATTGATAAGTACCGATTACGGAGGTACTTGGACCGCCACAACGGGCAGCTACGGTGATGATACGATAAAAACTTATTATCAATATATTAACTATCTGAGTTTTTTATATGCCGCTATAGAGAACGGATCGGATGTGAAGCTTAATGACGGCGGACTTAACAGGCATGTTATGGTGATCAATAAAAAAGAGGCGGAAAAATTGGATACCGATCCGGTGAAACTGGGAATAATAGATGATGCTGCTAAGCTTAAAGCCCCCCTGGCTTATGAAGAGAATAATCAAATGCTTAAAAAATTCGACAGTGATAATTCCAAAACTTACGTATTCGGACCTATCAATTCCGAATTTTCAATAATGGAGTCTGTAAGGGATGAAAACGGAATGGAATTATACTACACTATCATAACACGTGTTCCTAACGAGGTTATAAATGACGTTGAAATGATGCCGCTCGACGGTCTGTATAACGGTATAAAGAATCCGAAATAAAACCGGAAGTATATATGTATGAAGGACTTGTATGCAAATGACGTCGCTTGACAGTATGTATTATAATATCAATTTTTAAAGTTGAGGTGCTGTATGTGATTGACTTTGTGTGTAAATGATGTCGACCGGTCTTTCATATATTAACGTAAGTTTGCGAATTGAAAGTTGAAGTGACGTATTTGCTCATAGCCGGAGAAAATCTGCAGTCAAGGTAAAGATAAGGTATTTTGCAAAGTTGAAAGGGTATTTATGACGTATAGGTGAAGATAACGGTAATATATTGAGGATAAAGAAAAGAATTTATAAAAAAATGTCGTTCAAATATAGGTTTAAGTAAGATATTTACCGGCTTTCAGATAAAAATAGTATAAGTTTTAACTTATAAAGTAATAATCAATGAAAAGTTGATTTTATTGAAATCAAATTATATTATAAATAAAGCAAAACCCGGCTGAGTCAACCACACCTTGTATTAAATATACAAATAAAGCCTTTTATTGCACTTGAAAATATGATAAAATACATAAAACGCATTAAGAGGAGATGTATTTTAGATTTTTTAAGGAGGTATTATTATGTGGGGAAATTTATTTGATCTCAGTAATCCCTTGATATCAGCCGATAATACGCTTATGCTGTGGACAGTGTGCGTAGTCGGAGCTACGGTTGCGATCGTGCTTGAGCAAAAGTATGATTGGGCTGCAAAGGTGACGGGAGCTATAATAGCCCTTGTTTTGGCTATTATTCTTTCCAACTTTGGAATCATACCTATGGACTGCGGAGTATGGGATGCGGTCTGGGGCTATGTGGTCCCTCTTGCCATACCGTTGCTTCTTTTGCAGTGCGATATGAGGAAGATAGGTAAAGAGGCGGGAAGACTTTTATTGATCTTCTTAATAGGTTCTGTAGGAACCTCATTCGGTGCTATCGTAGGATTCGGAATATTTTCCAAATTCATACCGGAACTTTCAGCGCTTGCAGGTGTCTTTACCGGTACTTATATAGGAGGTACAGTGAATTTCGCAGCACTCGGAGCGGCATTTAATGTATCTACCAATATGATGGCAGCTGCAACGGTAGCCGATAATTTGCTTATGGTACTTTATTTCTTTGTACTTATAGCTATACCTTCAATAGGATTCTTCAGAAAGAATTTTAATCATCCTTATCTTGATAAGGTAGAGTCAATGAGTACAAAGGATGATAAGGGAAGCGGAGTGGCAGCCTTTTGGGCAAGAAAGGAAATGTCTCTTAAGGATATAGCACTCGCTGTAAGCACTACTTTCGTGGTATTTGCAGCTTCAACCATAGTAAGCGGATTGTTTGATGTATGGGTACCGTCTTCAGAAACTTCAGGTCCGGTTCAAAGTATAGCTCATACATTTTTAACTAACAAATATTTGTGGATAACTACTATCAGTATGATACTTGCAACAGCAGCACCTAAGTTCTGTAATGAGATAAAAGGTTCCAATGAAATAGGTACTTTCTTTATCTATATCTTTTTCTTCGTAATAGGTGTACCTGCTTCCGTGGTTGAGATAGTGAAGAATTCTCCTCTGCTTTTGGCTTTTGCGGCAGTGGTGGTAGCTATCAATATGCTTGTAAGCTTCATAGCCGGAAAGTTGCTTAAGTTTAATCTGGAAGAAATCATACTCGCCTCCAATGCCAATATAGGTGGTCCTACCACTGCGGCAGCTATGGCTGTATCAAAGGGTTGGACAGATCTTGTAGGTCCGGTAGTGCTTGTGGGTACTCTGGGTTATGTGCTAGGTACCTATGCCGGAATAATAGTAGGTAATATTTTGGGTCTATAGTTAAAGGATAAACTCCCTCCCTTCGATCATACACGCAGACATTTTTCAAAGCATTGACAGATCATCACAGACTGCGGAACTCACTTGTCCGCCGACTTCGTGGCGAACTACGTTCAAACAGTCCTCGTCTGTGTGATCTGAATCTCGCTTTATCAAAATGTCTAAACGCTACAAAGACCGAAGGGTAGGGAGTTTTCTATGTTGTGAGGTTTTTAAATTAAAGGATAAACTCCCTGCCGATCGATCATACACGTAAGTATTTCTTAAAGCGTCGACAGATCATCACAGACTGCGTAACTGGTTCTCGTCTGTGTGATCTGTAACTTGCTTTATCGAAATGTCTAAACGTACAAAGATCGAACGGCAGGGAGTTTTTGTGTAAGTGAGTGGTGTAGCAGCTTTCTTTTGCGGTGTATTTTTCAGGTGTCGGAATGTTTTGAAATTTTTATATAAAAAAATAAAAAAGTGCTTACTTATACGCTTTAGTATGCTACTATAACAGCATGCTAACACAAGAAAGCGAATTAAAGACGAAAGGTAAGCGATTTTCCGATAAAGAAAAAGTTGTTATTTTACAGATTGCTTAAGGGTGGGTATTATGAGAAAGAGTTTATTGTTAGGTTGTGCATGTGCGATGTCTATGTTTTTATTGGCAGCTTGCTCGGGATCCGGTGCTGAAAGTTCACAGGCTTCTTCAGAATCGGGTGCCGGCAGCGAAGCGGTAAGCAGTGCGGAAGAATCTTCAAAAGAAAGCAGTGCGGATAAAGCGGATACCTCAGCTATAGATGCAGACGGAGTATTTACAGTAGGTTTCGATCAGGATTTCCCTCCTATGGGATTTGTAGATGATAACGGTGAGTTTACAGGTTTTGACCTTGAACTTGCGGCTGAAGTTGCAAAAAGACTCGGTCTTGAGATCAAATACCAGCCTATAGCATGGGATGCTAAGGAAATGGAGATCGAGAGCGGCAACATTGACGTGATCTGGAACGGTTTTACTACTAACGGACGTGAAGATGATTATACATGGTCCAAACCATATATGGAGAATAAGCAGGTATTTGTTGTAAGCAAGGACTCAGGTATAACAAAGGTAGAAGACTTAAAGGGTAAAAAGGTAGAAGTTCAGGTAGACTCTTCGGGAGAAAAAGCATTGGCGGAAAATAAAGAACTTGCTGATACATTCGCAAGCCTTGTTACCACAGCAGATTACAATACAGCGTTCCAGGATCTTGAGATGGGTGCAACCGATGCGGTGGCTATGGATATAATCGTTGCAGGTTATCAATTAAAGAAAAGAGGAGATGATAAGTACATTATATTGGAAGAAGAGCCTATAGCATCAGAAGAGTACGGAATAGGATTTAAGAAGGGCAATACCGCATTAAGAGATGCAGTAGATTCCACACTTGTAGAGATGGCAGCGGACGGAACATTAAAATCAGTTTCAGAAAAATGGTTCGATACTGATGTGACCACTATTAAATAATAGATACTTAAGTCTTTATATAAGTCGGTCTAAGAGTTAAGCGGGTTTTAAGCGCTTCGCAGACATTGTGAGTTGTGCAAGGTCTTACGGTATTAAAGTCTGTTGTATTGCTTAAGTATAAGTAATAAATATTCGGGGGCATGATATAGTATATCTGCCCCTTTGCTTATGTTATACTTATATGCTAGAATAAACGAGGGGATTTTATATGAGTTTAATTAATATATTGCTACAATTATCGCAAGGTATGCTTTTCAGTATACTTATATTTTCAGTAACTTTAGTCTTATCATTGCCTTTAGGGCTTTTGGTCGCATTTGCCAGAATGAGCAAAATAAAAGCGATTAGAATACCGGCAAGTATTTATATTTCTATCATGAGGGGTACGCCGCTTATGCTGCAACTTATGGTGGTGTATTTCGGTCCGTATTATATTTTCGGTATAAAGGTCGTTGATAATTATAGAATAATAGCGGCGCTGATCGGATTTGTGATCAATTATGCGGCTTATTTTGCCGAGATCTACAGAGGAGGTATTCAGTCTATAGGTAGCGGGCAGTATGAGGCGGCAAAGCTTTTAGGTTATAATAAGATACAGACCTTTACGGTAATTATCCTGCCGCAGGTAATAAAAAGAATACTTCCTTCCATTACAAATGAGGTAATTACCCTTATTAAGGACACTTCACTTGCATTTACCATATCTGTTTTGGAGATGTTTAGCAGAGCTAAGGCTTTGGCAAGCAGCAGCACCAGTATGATGCCTTTCGTAGTGGCGGCTTGTATCTATTATGTGTTCAATTTCATAGTAGAATTTATCATGAACAGCATTGAAAAAAGATTGAATTATTACAGGTAGGGGCAGGATATGAATATATTAAATATACAAAATGCGGCAAAAAGTTTTGACGGTACAGAGGTAATAAAGAACATATCTCTTAAGGTAGATAAGGCGGAGGTAGTGTCGATAATAGGTCCGTCGGGTTCCGGTAAATCCACGCTCTTAAGGTGTGCAACATTTTTGGAGACCCTTGATGACGGAAGTATCTCATATATGGATATGGAAGCTGCTAAAAGTATTGACGCAAAAACCGTATACAAAGATGCAAAGACGTTGAAGGATATAAGTTCGTGTTTCGGTCTGGTGTTCCAGCAGTTTAATTTATTCCCGCACATGAGTGTGCTTGGGAATATTATTGATGCACCGGTCAGGGTACAAAAGAAAAGTAAAAAAGAGGCTGTGGAGATAGCGAGAGATCTGCTTGCAAAGATAGGTCTTTCGGATAAGGAGAACGCTTACCCGTTTCAGCTATCCGGCGGGCAGCAGCAAAGAGTCGCTATAGCAAGGGCTTTGGCATTAAGACCTAAGATACTTTTGTTCGATGAGCCTACTTCGGCACTTGATCCTCAACTTAGCAAGGAGCTGGTGAAGCTTATAAAATCACTGACCGATCTGCATATAGCTATGCTTATAGTAACTCATGATATGGAATTTGCCAAAGAAGTGAGCGACAGGCTTATATTTATGGCAGACGGTGAGATCATAGAAGAGGGAAGTCCGGAGGAGATATTTAATTCAAAACATGAAAGAACCAAGGCTTTCCTGGGAAATGCAGATTAGACTTTTAAACTTAGGACATGACACAAGAACCGGTACTATGACGTTATTATTAAAATGAAAAATATTTACCGGGAAACTGGAATCAAGAGATGAGTGTCGTTATAATTTCCAAATTAGATCAAATACAAGATAAGGAGTAGAGCTTATGTTAATGCTTAAAGCCGCCAGGCTGATAGATCCTGCAAGCAGGACTGATGATGTGAAAGACATACTTATTGCCGAGAGGAAGATCATTAAAATATCTGATGATCTTGATCTCGAGGCGGATATGATAGCCAGAGCCAAGGGCGAACGTCTGGAGGTGATAGATTGTTCGGGTCTGGTTGCGGCTCCGGGGCTTATCGACAGCCATGTGCATATGAGAGAACCCGGTTTTTGTTACAAGGAAGATGTAAGTACGGCAGCCGAAGCGGCAAAAGTCGGTGGATTTACAACTATAATAGGTATGGCAAATACCAAACCGAGCCTTGATAACAAAGAAGCTATACTTGAAGTTATAAAAAAAGGAAGAAAAACAGGTATAAGAGTAAGGACCTGTGCCAATATTACAAAATCTATGAAAGGTGAAGAACTCGTCAATATGAGGGAACTCAGAGAGGCGGGGGCGATAGGGTTTACGGATGACGGACTTCCGCTGACCGATGCAAGTGTCGTGAAAGAGGCTATGAGGCAGGCGAGAATACTTAAGATGCCTTTGGCATTTCACGAAGAAGATCCCAGGTATGTAACGGAAGCCGGGGTCAATGCGGGTGAGGTAGCTATCAGTCTGGGACTTACCGGAGCCGACAGAGCGGCTGAGATCATGATGGTTGAAAGAGATTGTAAGATCGCTTTACAGACCGGAGCCGCTGTTTGTATACAGCATGTAAGTGCCAAAGAAACGGTGGAATGGATAAGGAGAGCTAAAAGACAGGGGGCAAGAGTCCATGCCGAAGCCACACCTCATCATTTCAGTTTGACAGAAGAAGCAATACTCAAATACGGTACCTTGGCGAAAGTCAATCCTCCTATAAGACTTGAGGAAGACAGACTTGCCATAATAGAAGGACTCAAAGACGGTACTATAGACATAATAGCTACAGACCACGCACCGCACAGCAAAGAAGAAAAGGACAGAGACTTTACAGAAGCACCAAGCGGTATGATAGGACTGGAGACAGCACTATCACTCGGAATAATGAACCTGGTAGATACGGGACAGCTAAAACTAAGCCAACTGATAAATTGCATGACCTATGCACCTTCGCTTCTTTATAATTTGGAGGGCGGAGCTGTGAAAGAAGACGGCGTAGCGGACGTTGTGGTATTTGACCCTAATAAATATTGGACATACGAAAAAACAAGAAGCAAATCATCAAACAGCCTTTGGCTCGGAAGCAAACTAAAAGGCAAGGTGATAATGACGATATGCGACGGCAGCATAGTATACGATGCAAGAGAATAGGGGAAAGCATAAAATACCTCCCACAGGCGAGGAGTGTGCTGTGGGTAAAGAATGAGAAAAACGAAATCCCAACCACCCCAAAACAAGAATAAATGTAAAAGAAAGTAAGAAAGAAAAACCACCATCTCCTCCCACAGGCGAGGAGTGTGCTGTGGGTAAAGAATGAGAAAAACGAAATCCCAACCACCCCAAAACAAGAATAAATGTAAAAGAAAGTAAGAAAGAAAAACCACCATCTCCTCCCACAGGCGAGGAGTGTGCTGTGGGTAAAGTATGAGAAACAAGAAAAAAATCAAATGAAGGATGAAAGTACACAACATAGACAATTTAACATATCTTTCAAGGACAATCTGAGACCGCCGGTACTTGCTTAACCGAGCCGAAAGGCGAAGGGAAAGCTTAGTACCGCTGCGAGTCGAAGTTAGCGGGAGCGTGTCCGAGAAAGATATGGTATATAATTGTCGATGTTGTGGGACTGTTTCACTCTTATTTATGACGTTTACATAAATTCTCATACGTATCCACAGCGGAATAGGAGTAACAAATTTTGAAAAAGGTTGCATTTCATACCTTAGGTTGTAAAGTAAATATATACGAAACCGAAGCTATGCAGGAGCTTATGCAAAAAGCCGGGTATAGCATAGTTGACTTTGACGATAAGGCTGACATTTACGTGGTAAATACCTGCTCGGTCACAAATATGGCAGACAGAAAATCAAGGCAGATGTTACATAAGGCAAAAAAAGACAACCCCGATGCCGTGATAGTAGCGGTCGGGTGCTATGTACAGGCAGCCGCAAAGTCAATAAAACAAGATGAAAAGATAGACATTATCATCGGAAATAATATGAAGAATAAGATCGCCGATATCATAAATGATTATTATGAACATCAAGATCCGAATACCGTGGATATCTCCGGTGATTTTGTATTGGATATAAGTAAGATAAAAGAATATGAAGAATTCAGGGTGCTCAAACACAAGGAACATACGAGAGCATTTATAAAGATACAAGACGGCTGCAACCAATTCTGTTCCTATTGCATCATACCTTATACAAGGGGTAGAGTAAGAAGCAGAAGCATAGAAGAAATAGAAAAAGAAGTAAGGGATCTGGTAAATGCAGGTTACAAAGAAGTTATACTTACCGGCATACACATATCCTCTTACGGGCTGGACTTTGAAGACAGGATACAATTGATAGAGCTGGTGGAAAAGGTTGCGGCGATAGAAGGAGTTAAGAGGCTTAGAATAAGCTCCTTGGAGCCGAGGATAATCACCGAAGAATTTGTCGAAAGACTTGCAAAACTCGATAACTTCTGTCCGCATTTTCATCTTTCCTTACAAAGCGGATCCGATAACACCTTAAAGGCTATGTCGAGAAGATATGATGCTTCGGAATTCAAAGAGGGTGTAAGGCTTATAAGGAAATATTTTAATATGCCGGCACTTACCACAGATATAATAGCGGGATTTCCCGGTGAAACAGAGGATGACTTTACAGAATCTCTTGAATACATCAGGGACATAGGATTTTTTGAACTTCACGTATTCCCTTATTCCAAGCGGGAAGGTACGAAGGCAGCTTCAATGAAAGAGACTTTAAGCAATAAAGATAAGACAAGAAGAGTTAATTTGTTGCTGTCCATGCAGGAGCCTATAAGAAGAAAGTTCCTTGAGGAAAAAATCGGGAAAGAGGTAGAGGTACTTATAGAAAGTGAATTCGAACATGAGAATAAAAGATATGTTCTCGGTCACAGTAAGGAATACATCAAGGTGGCACTGCCTTACATAGAGAAGGCAAGGAATATGATCATACCTGCCAAACTGATATCTTTTATAAAAGATGATATAATACTGGGCGAGGAATTAAAACAATAAGCTTTTAGTGCCGCTTGCATTTATCTGTATATAAGTTTTTTGAGGTGAGGAATTAAAATACTAAGTTTACGTTATCGTGTCGATCATTACGAATACCTGCTAGGTTATAGCATGTATTATTATATGGTATAGTTTATAAATCCGGTTTAAGCAGTATGAACTTGAAATTTTTGAAAAAAATAGTAAAATTACCCTAAGCTTCTAAAGGGGGGCTGTTTTTACAGCTCCCTTTATTAAGTTTATAGGAAATATATTAATAAATATATTAAAGTGCAGTTAAAAGATCTTGTTTTGATGAGGGGGTTTTTATGAAAGCCAGACTTGGAATTATTGAAGGTGACGGTATAGGTCCGGAGATCATAGCACAGGCTAAGAGAGTTTTGGATAAGGTGGCTTTGGTATATGGGCATACTTTTGAATATGTTGATATAGATATGGGAGGATGTTCTATAGATAAGTACGGTACTTCGCTCACGGATGAGAACCTGGAACTTGCCAAGGGAACGGATGCGATACTTCTCGGAGCAGTCGGAGGCGATACATCCAACAAAGCATGGTACGGTATAGAACCGCACAAAAGACCGGAAGCCGGACTTTTGAAGATCAGAAAGGAACTGGGTCTTTTTGCGAATCTAAGACCCGTATATCTTTATAAGAGTCTTGCAAAAGCCTGCCCCCTCAAGGAAGAGCTTGTGGGAGACGGTTTTGACATCATGATAGTCAGAGAACTTACCGGAGGCTTGTATTTCGGAGAAAGAAGTACGGTAGTTGAGAATTCAAGGAGAAAGGCTACGGATACTCTTAATTATAATGAGGATGAAATAAGAAGAGTTGCTATAAAAGCCTTCGAACTTGCGGCAAAAAGAAAGGGCAAGCTTACAAGTGTTGATAAGGCAAATGTTTTAGACTCATCAAGACTTTGGAGAGCAGTGGTCGAGGAAGTTGCCATTGATTATAAGGATGTTAAACTAAGTCATATGCTGGTAGATAATTGTGCTATGCAACTTATTATAAATCCGTCTGAATTTGACGTAATACTTACCGAAATATGTTCGGAGACATACTTTCAGATGAGGCAAGCGTACTTACCGGTTCAATAGGAATGTTAAGTTCGGCAAGTCTTAATGACACAAGTTTCGGTATGTATGAGCCAAGTCACGGATCGGCTCCCGATATCAAAGGCAAAGGCATAGCCAATCCCATAGCTACTATTATAAGTGCGGCAATGCTTCTGGGAATCTCACTGGGACTCGATAAGGAAAGAAAGGCTGTTGAGGCTGCGGTCGAGGCGGTACTTGAGTCAGGTGTAAGAACTGTAGATATAAGCGAAGATAAGCAAAATTATCTGGGGACTGAAGAAATCACCGATCTGATACTCGCAAAAATAAACTAAAGCAAAGTGCTTCGGATCATATATCTTGTGAATAAGAGTGTCCACAAAGTACTGTAGCAAAATAAACTGAAGTAAAATAAACTAAAGCAAAGTGCTTCGGATAACACATCTTGTGCAGAAGAATATCTAAGAAGCACTTTACCCGAAAGCCCGGGCTGTAAACTCAGTTGATAGCCGGGTATATTCGATATAAATTATAAAGAAAGAGGAAATTGATTTATGCGATCTGATAATATAACAAAAGGTATGCAGCAGGCTCCGAGCCGTTCTTTGCTCAACGCACTCGGATTTACCGAAGAGGAGATGAACAAGCCTATCATAGGTATAGTAAGTTCATTTAACGAGATAGTTCCGGGGCATACCAATATAGATAAACTTGTAGATGCCGTTAAGCTGGGAGTTGCAGAGGCAGGCGGCGTACCTTTGGTATTTCCGGCTATAGCTGTATGTGACGGTATAGCGATGGGACATGTGGGTATGAAGTACTCACTTGCTACCAGAGATCTGATAGCCGATTCGACAGAATGTGTGGCTATGGCACATCAATTTGATGCGCTGGTCATGGTGCCTAACTGCGACAAGAATGTTCCGGGGCTTTTGATGGCGGCTGCAAGACTTAATGTACCTACCGTATTTGTAAGCGGAGGTCCTATGCTTGCCGGAAGGATAAAGGGCAAAAAGACCTCTCTTTCAAGTATGTTTGAGGCGGTAGGTTCCTATGCGGCAGGTTTTATGGATCTTGATGAAGTCAATGACTATGAGAGAAAGGTATGTCCGACTTGCGGTTCCTGCTCGGGTATGTATACCGCCAACTCCATGAACTGCCTTACGGAAGTTTTAGGTATGGGATTGGAGGGTAACGGAACCATACCGGCAGTTTATTCAGAAAGATTAAGACTTGCGAAAAAAAGCCGGATATGCGGTAATGGAGATGCTTAAAAAAAGATATAAGACCGAGAGATATCATGACTGAGAAGGCATTTATGAATGCTCTTACTATGGACATGGCACTCGGTTGTTCCACTAATTCAATGCTCCATTTGCCGGCTGTGGCTTATGAGGCGGGAGTTCATCTTGATGTAGATATAGCCAATGAAATAAGTGCAAGAACTCCTAATCTTTGTCATCTTGCTCCGGCAGGACATACATATATGGAAGATCTGTACGCAGCAGGCGGAATTTATGCGGTTATGAACGAGCTTTCAAAGAAGGATCGATAAATCTTGACTGTATGACTGTTACAGGCAAGACGGTAGGGGAGAATATAGCACATTCAAGGATCCTGGATGAAGAAATCATAAGAACAGTGGAAGCTCCTTATTCACAGACCGGAGGTATAGCGGTACTCAGAGGTAATATAGCACCGGAGTCCTGTGTGGTAAAAAGAAGTGCCGTACTTGATTCCATGTTAAAGCACAGCGGTCCGGCTAGGGTATTTGATTGTGAAGAGGATGCGGTAGCAGCTATAAAGAGCGGATCTATAGTTTCGGGCGATGTTGTGGTAATAAGATACGAAGGGCCCAAGGGCGGTCCGGGTATGAGGGAGATGTTAAACCCTACATCCGCTATAGCAGGTATGGGGCTGGACAGCACCGTAGCACTTATCACCGACGGGAGATTCTCGGGTGCAAGCCGTGGAGCATCTATCGGGCATGTGGCACCGGAGGCTATATCGGGAGGACCTATAGGTCTGTTGAAGGACGGAGATATCATTGACATAGATATCAATGCCAATACCATCAATGCAAGATTAAGTGAAGAAGAATTTGAAGAAAGAAGAAAAGAATGGAAGCCTCGTATCAATGAAGTAGGGGGCTACCTTAAGAGATACAGAAAATTGGTAACGAGTGCACCAAAAGGTGCTACACTTTCTATAGAAGATTAGCTCTGTTTTGAAAGCACGACCGAATTATCCGGCGGTTTTCGGCTACTGTTTATATAGAAGAAAGGTACCGGGCAAAGCTGTAAGGTGATTCGAGTGCATCGTTTACAAAATAAGTATATCAAAAACGATGAATATTTTTCTGAGTGTATACATCAAAACATAGGCGTAGCGGGGCTACTTTGAGGAATTTTGATGTATGCGGTCGGGAAAGTTAGTTGATTATTTATTTAAGAGACGATGCACCGGGATATAGGTAGGATCCTGATATTGAATCGAAACTTAGGCTTGGGGTCGGGTACCTGTCAATAAAATTGTTTGAAAGGCAGGAAATTTTGATGGCAATGTTAAAAGGAGCGGAAATAGTAATAGAGTGCTTAAAGGAACAGGGGGTCGATACCGTATTCGGATATCCGGGCGGTGCTATACTTAATATATACGATGCCTTATATAAGAATTCCGATACGATAAAGCACATACTTACCGCACATGAGCAGGCGGCATCTCATGCGGCTGACGGCTATGCGAGAGCAAGCGGTAAGGTTGGAGTATGTCTGGCTACCAGCGGTCCCGGAGCCACCAATATAGTAACAGGTATAGCTACGGCATATATGGATTCTATCCCTATAGTGGCTATCACTTGCAATGTTGCTAAGAATCTGCTCGGTAAGAATTCATTTCAGGAAATAGATATTTGCGGCGTAACAAAGCCTATAACAAAGGCTAATTTTCAGGTGAAAGACGGCAATGAACTGGCGGACACCATACGAAGTGCATTTGTAATAGCAAAAAGCGGTCGTCCGGGACCTGTACTTATAGATATAACCAAGGATGTTACCGGAGACAGTTTTGAATACGAGTTTAAGGAAGTATCACAGGATAACGGCAGGAATACAGATGTAAATGAAAAAGATATAGATGAACTTATCGATTTGATCAATAAGTCTGATAAGCCTTATATATTGGTAGGCGGAGGAGTTATAGCTTCGGATGCGGCACAGGAAGTTACCGAACTTGCCCACAAGATCAATTCACCTCTTGCGAATACCATAATGGCAAGAGGAGTATTTTCTTCTTATGATGAATTATATACGGGTATGGTTGGAATGCACGGAACCAAGACCAGTAACCTCGGTATATCCGAGTGCGATCTGCTCATAGTTATAGGTGCGAGATTCTCGGACAGGATCATAGGTAATTCTTCCAAATTTGCGGTAAAGTCCAATATCGTTCATATAGATATAGACTCATCCGAGATAGGTAAGAATATAGCGGTATATAAAGGTATAGTAGGAGATGCGAAAGCGGTGCTCAAGAAGCTCAACTCTAAGCTTGCTCCAAAAAAGACATGATGAGTGGATAGCTCATATCAACAGTCTAAAGGAAAAAGCATCCGCTAAAAATATGATGCGGACAAGCTTACCGGTCAATATGTTATAGAAGTTTTTGGACAAGATAAGTCCGGAGGATGCGATAATAGTTACCGAAGTGGGTCAGCATCAGATGTGGACCTCACAATTTTATAATTTTTTTCAAAGCCCAGAACTTTCCTTACATCAGGGGGCTCGGTACTATGGGTTACGGTCTGGGGGGCTGCTATGGGAGCCAAGATGGCTTTTCCGGATAGGCTTGTGGTAAATATTGCGGGTGACGGATGTTTTCGTATGAATTTTAACGAAATAGCAACAGCCGTAAGAAATAATATACCTATAGTGCAACTGGTTATAAATAATCATGTGCTCGGTATGGTAAGACAGTGGCAGAATCTGTATTACGGACAGAGGTATTCACATACCACTCTTGTAGATAAGGTCGATTTTGTGAAACTTGCAGAGGCTATGGGTGCCAAGGCATACAGAATAACAAAGATAGAAGAAGTCCTCCCGGTACTTACCGAGGCTATCAATCAAAAAGAACCGGTAGTGGTGGACTGTCAGATAGATTCCGATATCAAGGTATTCCCTATGGTATCACCGGGAGCGTCTATCTCCGAAGTTTTTGATGAGAAAGATATGTAGTGCAACCTTTATATGTTATAAAGGTATATGGGATCGCCTAAGCTGTAATAATAACTCTTATGATAAGCAAGCTGTTATGAAATGTTACTTTTGCTTAAAAATAAAATTGATTTATTATTGACAAACAAATATTAAAAATATAGAATATTTTTAACAATAAAAGTATACAGTGCATAGTTCGTAAAATAATTACCCGAATTCGTTGATGATTTCTACAGGTACACGTAAAGAGAGGAGGCGTATAGGGTCTCGCTTTCCGACAGCAATACAGGTATTTGTAAGAAACAATAGGATTCGGGTAATTATTATTATAAAGATACATGAATACTTTTTAACGGGCAACGTTTTGGCGATTGCCCTATTTTCATATTTTGGAGGAGGTTTATTATGAAAGAAGTTTATAATTTCAGTGCGGGTCCTGCGGTACTGCCTAAGGAAGTATTAAAAGAAGCGGCGGATGAGATGCTTTGCTATGAGAACAGCGGCATATCCGTTATGGAAATGAGTCACAGATCCAAGGCTTTTAATAAGATAATAAACGAAGCAAGAGAAGATCTGATAGAGCTGCTTAATATACCTTCCAATTACAAGGTATTATTCCTTCAAGGCGGAGCACATCAACAATTTGCAATGGTGCCTCTTAATTTGATGAAAAACAAAAAGGCGGACTATATCATAACCGGTCAATGGGCGAAAAAAGCATATAAAGAAGCCTTGCTATACGGTGAAGCCAGGGCTGTTGCATCAAGCGAGGATAAGACATTCTCTTATATACCCGATTGCAGCGATCTTGATATAGAGGAAGATGCGGACTATGTACATATATGCGAAAATAACACTATTTACGGTACGAAGTTCCATACCCTGCCTAATACAAAGGGCAAAGATCTGGTAGCCGATCTTTCATCATGCATATTATCAGAACCTATAGATGTGAGCAAATACGCACTCATCTACGCCGGCGCTCAGAAAAATGTAGGTCCTGCCGGAGTGGTGATAGTAATTATCAGAGAGGACCTTATAAGTGAAGATGTGTATGAGAAGACTCCTACCATGCTGAAATACAAAACACATGCGGACAATGATTCTTTATACAATACACCTCCTACTTACGGTATATATATATGCGGTAAAGTATTTAAGTGGCTAAGGTCAAAAGGAGGACTTGAAAAGATCTGCGAGATCAATAAAAAGAAAGCCGGCATGCTTTACGATTATCTTGATCAAAGCAGGTTATTTAAGGCTACGGTAAGAAAAGAAGACAGATCATATATGAATGTATGCTTTGTAACGAAAGATGCGGATCTTGATGCGAAGTTTATAGCGGAGGCGGCGAGTGCAGGCTTTGTAGAACTTAAGGGTCACAGAAGTGTAGGCGGCATGAGGGCAAGTATATATAATGCTATGCCTGTAGAGGGCGTTGAAAAACTTGTAGCATTCATGAAAGATTTTGAAAGCAGGAATTAAGGGGGAAGACTTATGAAAAAGATACATTGCTTAAACAGCATATCCAAAGTGGGTTTGGACAGCTTTAGCGAAAAATATACATTTACGGATAACATATCAGAAGCAGATGCACTCATGGTACGTTCAGCTTCCTTACATGATACCGAATTTTCAAAAGAACTGGTTGCTATAGCAAGAGCGGGAGCAGGAGTCAACAATATACCTATAGACAGATGTTCAGAAGAGGGTATAGTGGTATTCAACACCCCGGGAGCCAACGCAAACTCCGTAAAGGAGCTGGTAATAGCCGCCATGCTTATAGTTGCAAGAGATGTAATAGGCGGTATAGAGTGGGTAAAGTCCGTAATATACGATCCCAATATCGCTAAAGAAGTTGAAAAGGCAAAGTCAAGATTTGCGGGACATGAGATAAAGAACAAAAAGCTCGGAGTCATAGGTCTCGGTGCTATAGGTTCCGAAGTTGCCAATGCCGCATCCTCTCTTGGAATGGAAGTGTACGGATACGATCCTTATATGACCGTCAATGCCGCATTCAGACTTTCAAGAAGGGTACACCCTGTAACGGATATACATAAAATATACGAAAATTGCGATTACATAAGTCTTCACATGCCTCTTACCGATGAGAATACGAAAATGATAAATGATGACAGTCTCGGTCTTATGAAGGACGAAGTGGTAATACTTAACTTTTCAAGGGATAAGCTTGTTGATGATGAAGCTATGGGAAGGGCACTTAAGGCAGGTAAGGTAAAAAGGTATGTAACGGACTTCCCGAATGATCATATAGTAAATATGGAAGGAACACTTGCCATACCTCATCTTGGGGCATCTACCGAGGAGAGTGAGGATAATTGTGCACTTATGGCAGCTAATGAGCTGATGGACTACATAGAAAACGGAAATATTACCAATTCCGTCAACTTCCCTAATTGTGATATGGGTATATGCAGAGTGACTTTAAGAGTTGCGCTTTTACACGCTAACAAACCTAATATGATAGGTCAGATAAGTGCCGTGCTTGCGGCAAAAGATATAAATATATCAGACATGACCAATAAGAGTAAGGGCAAATACGCATATACACTGGTGGATCTTGAAAGTGAGCTTGATGATGAAGCCGAGGAGTCACTTAAGAAAATAGACGGTATGAAGAGGGTAAGGAGGATATATGCTTAATATAAGACCATTTGCCTGTGTAAGACCCGCAGAAGATATGGCAAAAAAAACAGCCGCTCTGCCTTATGATGTATATAACAGAAAGGAAGCGAAGGCTTATGTAAAAGATAAGCCTTACAGCTTTTTGCGTATAGACAGACCGGAAACAGCCTTTGACGAAGATTTTGATATGTACAGCGATGAGGCATATCAAAAGGCAAAGGAGCTTCTTAATAAAGATATAGAGTCCGGAATATATATAAAAGACAATGACGAAGCTTATTATATATATGAGCTTACTATGGGCTCACGCAGTCAAAACGGTATAGTAGCCTGTGCGTCAATAGATGACTATGCCCAAAACAGGATCAAAAAGCATGAGAATACCAGGGTACAAAAAGAGCTGGACAGAATAAGGCATATAGATACATTGTCCGCTCAGACCGGTGCTATATTTCTGGCGTACAAAAGTTGCGATGTGTTAAAAGATATTATTGCAAATAAGAAAAAAGAGGCAACACTTTATGATTTTACCTCTGATGACGGTGTGAAACACAGAGTGTGGAAGATAGCCGATGTTAAGACTATAGATGAGGTAAAGAAAGCATTTGCCAAAATGGAAAGTGCTTATATAGCGGACGGGCATCACAGGGCAAGCAGTGCGGTCAAAGTCGGGCTTGAAAGAAGAAATGCTGAAACTCATGTAAAAGACGGGGAGTCCGATTATTTCTTATCCGTACTTTTTGACGAAGAAGAGCTTTATATCATGCCTTATAACAGAGTAGTGAAAGATCTTGCGGGACTTGATAAAGCTGAATTTTTTGAAAAGCTTAAGTCCGACTTTGATATACAAAAGCTTGATAGAGAATTTCAACCGGATACAGAAAAACCTTCGGCATGTATATTGATAAGACCTGGTATAAGCTTGATCTTAAGAATAAGGAAAGCAGGGGCATCATAGAAGATCTTGATGTATCGATACTTGAAGATAAGGTCCTCAGACCTGTTTTAAATATACAAAATACAAGAACTGATGATAGAATAGTATTTGTCGGAGGTATCAGAGGGCTTAAAGAACTTGAAATGATGGTAGATTCGGGTATGGCTGTAGCTTTCAGCATGTATCCTACAAGCATAGGAGAACTTATAAGCGTGGCTGATGCCGGTCTTTTGATGCCGGCTAAGTCCACCTGGTTTGAGCCTAAGTTAATGAGCGGGATATTTATACACGAAATATAGTCGTGAGCAGAGGATGCGATCTGACCTTATTAAGAACTTAGACGATTTGTTGATAATTATTGAGGTATAAAATGTAGTGAATCGTTTAAAATGAAATTACGATCGGTTGCACTAAGTATCAAATATTGTTTTTTGATTAAAGAACTATAACTTTGCCGCCCTTGGTATCATCTGAATGATATGACTTTAACAGGAGAATATATGAGTAAAAATGAATTTTTAGAAGGACTTAAGAAAGCCTTGTCTTCTACCAACGATCAAAGGCTCATCAATGAAAATTATGAATTTTACAGAAATTATATAGAAGAAGAGCTTAAGAAACAAAGATCCGAAGAAGAAATAATGCAGGAACTCGGTGATCCGAGGCTTATAGCTCATTCCATAAGGGAAGCTGCCGGAATAGACGACGAGTTTGCACATGATGAAGAACCGAAGTCTTTTTATAATACTTATAATGAGGGCGGCAGTCAAAGTGAGGAGACAAGCGGCGACAGAGTAAGAAGCTTCAGTATAAGCGGTACAAAGGCGAGACTTATGCTTTGGGGTATCTCCGCACTTTTGATACTGATCTTAATATTACTTATAGTGCTTATAGGAAGTTTGATCTATATATTTGCACCCGTTATCTTAACTGTTATAGTAGTGCTGTGGCTGGTGCATATTTTAAGCGGTGACAGATAAGGCGGCAATATTTGTCGGGGAGTTAGCAACGTAAACAATACTAGTCGTTTGTGAGGAATCAGCTGATAAAAAACACCTTATAATTCAATCATACACGCAACTCTTTTTCAAAGCTGCGACAAATTCACACAGACTGCGGAACTCGTTTGCTCGCCTACTCCGTGGCGAGCTTCACTCGAACAGTCCTCGTCTGTGGAATTTGTACCTTGCTTTATCAAAAGAGTTAACCGCTACAAAGATTGAATTATAAGGTGTTTTTATCTTCCGCTACGTTACTGCTACAACGGGTATAAATAGTACAAGTTATTTAACGGTGGTAGATCTATGATTGTTTACGTTGCTAAGGGGGAGAGGAGGGGGATGCGGGGGCGACTTTTATTCCGAACTTAAAAATAGTCTTTCCCCTACAGCATCTTTTCCCGAATAATTCAGCAAAATTACAGACTTAAAAGTAATCTTTGCTTTATAGTAATTTGTTTATCATATAAACCGTTACAAACATATCTTGCCTTGGACACGCTCTCTAACTAAAGTCTCGCAGCGATACTAAGCTTTCCCTTCGCCTTACTGCTCTGTAAAGCAAGTACCGGCGGTCTCAGATTGTCCTTGGCAAGATAGTTTAACGGTTTATGTGCCTAAGGTACCGGAGGAGGGGAAGAGGTGTAGGCACACTTTTATCTAATGCCACATCCCCCATGGAAACGACTGTTTTTAAGATTTGAATAAAAGTTGCTGTTACACCTCCCCTCCTCCCCCTTAGCAACATAAACAATGGCTATTTGTCTACTCCAAACTCTTATACAGCTAACCCTTGCGGGCTGGGATTAAAGAAACACTCCCTATTTCAATCTTTGTAGCGTTTAGTACTGTTAATAAAGTGAGTTACAAATTGTACAGACGAGGATGTCCAAAGCGTCAGCTCGCCGCCTTTGGCGAGCGAGCAAGCGAGTTCCGCAGTCTGTACTAAATTTGTCGAAACTTTATTAACAGTACTGCGGGTATGATTGAAATAGGGAGTGTTTCTGTTTAATCGTTACCATCCAATTGTTTATGTTGCTAACTCCCAGATAAATCGGAAATGGTGTGGGAAGTTTGACTTATTTACCGACTAAAGCCTCTTTTATATTATTTTGTAACATCTGTATTTTACAAGATAATATAAAGGAGGCTTTTATCTTATCGGTCAAAAGATTGATTTTTAATACAAAGAAGTAATTGTAATGAAAAATACAACACTTTGCAACATAAATACGAGGTGTATATTCAGAGCAAAAATCCGGCAAGGATTACTGTAAACAGGGGGCTTAAGCCTTTCCCGTATCCGAGTCGTTTTCAAAAAAATAAAAAGTAATTGAAATAAAATGCTTGACATCTAAAATGAAAAAGTTTATACTAACGCTCGTAACATTTACTTAACAAATTAGAATTAGAAAAGAAATAGCTAATCTGATATGTAAGCAATAAGCAAATGTGACGAGGAAAATATTAAAAGCTCAGCAGGGGACATGAGTCGGGGTCCGGGGTAATGAAAGAGTTTAAGGTAAATATTCGTATGAGGCTGAGCATTAAGATAGTTAAGGAGATCACTACATGAAGTTTATAAATAAGATAGCAGCAATGGGAATACTGAGTTTAAGTTTAATGACAGGATTTGCTATGCCTGCATTTGCAGAGGGCAATGACGAGGCTCAGATCGTAAAGATCGAGGCTGAGAATGTTACTATATATAAGGATGTTGAATTTACAAAGGTTCTTACAGTAGCTGAAAAATCAGCGGAGTATGACCTTGTACAAAAACTTCCGAGCAATCTGTTAAAGGTATCCGTTGACGGAAGCGAAGGTTATATAAGCCTTGAACAGGGTGCAACGGTAGCACCTAAGGTATCTGAAGAGGAGAAGGCGGCTGCAAGCGCTAAGGCAAAAAGAGATGAGATAGTTAAGTATGCACTCAGCTTTGTAGGTTCAAGATATGTATACGGTGGTTCATCACCTTCAGGATTTGACTGTTCAGGTTTTGTACAATACATACTCAGAAATTCGGCTGGTGTCAGTATGCCGAGAAATTCAGCAAGTCAGTCAGGTGTAGGGACACCGATAGATGCGTCACAGATGCAACCGGGAGATCTTGTATTCTACGCAAGGGGCGGTATAGATCATGTAGCTATGTATATAGGTGACGGAAGAGTTGTACACGCTGCCAATGCAAGAATGGGAGTAACAACAACAGCATGGAATTACAGAACACCTGCAAGGATCATGAGAGTCCTCGGAGTGTAATTATATAAATATAAAAAGCGGATTATTTAATATAACAAATGATTTAAGTTATTGTTGTGATATGTACCCTCCCTATCGGATAATATTATCCGGTAGGGAGGGATATTTTATTTTTTAATAGGTAAGCGAGCACAGTCTCCCAACTATAAAGTAAATTTCGATATAGCGTTTTTTTGACTAATGAAAAATTTAAACTATATATGATCCCGGTCGTCAAAATATAAAGCTTATCATCTTGCAGACAGCTTGTTTTTATTGTATGATTATAATTTAAGTTAATAAAAATCTGTACATACAAAAGCCTGTTATATTGATTTGAAAAGCTTAGTCGGATAGATTTCCAAAGCCGTGAAAAAAGCGTAAGACACTTACATAAACAGTAAAACTATATATTTACATTAATGTAAAAGCGGTATGATAGGTAAGATGGTATAAGTGAACTCAAAGGTGGTAAAGGAGACCGCAGGTGGCTAAAGTATATGAGCTGTATGCCCCTTGTCATTTCGGCATGGAGGCAGTATTAAAAAGAGAAATAATAGATATAGGATATGAGATAAGCAGGGTAGAAGACGGAAGGGTGTATTTTTGGGGAGATGATGAAGCCATAGTAAGAGCGAATCTTTGGCTCAGAACTACCGAAAGGGTACTTATCAATGTAGGAAGTTTTAAGGCGACTACTTATGATGAGCTTTTTGAGAAAACAAAGGCTGTGGATTGGTCCGAATACCTTACAAAGGATGCAAAGTTTTGGGTAAGTAAGGCAAGTTCGGTAAAAAGTAAGCTATTTTCCCCTTCTGATATACAATCCATAGTAAAAAAAGCAATAGTAGAAAAGATGAAAAGTATATATAATATCTCTTGGTTTCAGGAAGACGGTCCGGAATATCCCCTAAGGGTGAGCTTATATAAGGACGTGGTCACACTCGGGCTTGACACTACCGGAGTATCCTTACACAAAAGAGGTTACAGAACAAAGGTGGCAAAAGCCCCTATAACGGAGACTTTGGCAGCGGCACTTATCATGCTTACACCTTGGAAAAAAGACAGGATACTTATAGATCCGTTCTGCGGGAGCGGTACATTTGCAATAGAAGCCGCAATGATGGCTATGAATATGGCTCCGGGATTAAACAGAGAATTCTTATCACAAAACTGGGGCAATATGATAGATAAAAAGCTTTGGTATGAACTTATAGATGAGGCAAGAGAAGAGATAGATAGCGATGTAAAGCCCGACATACAAGCCTATGACATAGATGATGCGGTGTTAAAGGCTGCAAGGGAGAATGCGGCTAATGCCGGGGTGTCCGTACATATACAAAAAAGAGACGTAAGCGAGCTTACACATGCTAAAAAGTACGGTTTTATAATTACCAATCCGCCTTACGGTGAAAGACTGGAGGATAAAGAAAGTATTCTTCCAATCTATAAAACTCTGGGAGAGAGATTTAAGGCACTAGATAACTGGAGTCTGTATATGATAACTTCTTTTGAGGAATGTGAGAAGTACATAGGCAAAAAGGCGAATAAGAACAGAAAAGTATATAACGGTATGATCAAGACTTACTTTTATCAATTTGAAGGAGACAAGCCGCCAAAGGCGAGAGTTACCGATAAGTAGCTCAACTTAAATATATGAAGATCATTTGTGCATCATCCAATAAGGATAAATTAAGAGAAATAAGAGAAATATTTTCGGATTTGATTGTGAGATAGTATCCATGAAGGATGCCGGTGCGGATATAGATGTGGAAGAGACCGGAGAGACATTTTTGGAGAATGCTTACATAAAGGCAAAGGCAGTGTGGGATATCACCGGCGGCATAGTGTTTTCCGATGATTCCGGACTGGAAGTAGATTACCTCGATAAGGCACCGGGAGTTTATTCGGCAAGATTTATGGGTAAGGATACTTCTTATGATATTAAGAATAAAAAGATCATAGATCTTCTTGAAAATGCAAAGGGAATTGAGAGAAGTGCCAGATATAAGGCTGCTATATGCTGTATACTGGAAGACGGTAGTGTTATGGAGATCGAAGAAAGTATGGAGGGCGAGATAGCCGAATGCCAAAAAGGCAGTGAGGGCTTCGGTTATGATCCTATATTTTTTGTAAAAGAGTTTTCAAAAACGGCGAGCGAGCTTTCAAGAGAAGAGAAGAATAAAATAAGCCACAGAGGAAAGGCACTCAGGGTGCTTAAAGACAGGCTTGGGAAAAGGTGATCAAAATGAAAATACTGGTAGTCAGCGATACTCACAGAAGTGAGGTAAATCTTGAAAAGGTCGTAGCTTATGAGTCTCCCATAGATATGTTTATACATTTGGGAGATATAGAAAACAGGGAAATGAAGATAGATGCGATGTTTGATGTAAGGACCGCAGTCCACATGGTACAGGGCAACAATGACTTTTTTTCAAGTCTTGACAGAGAAAAAGAAATAATGCTCGGTGATCACAAGGCACTTATAACACACGGGCATTTGTACGGTGTAACTATGGGAGCGGAGATACTCGCCCAAGAGGCAAGGGATAGAGGTGACGATATAGCCATGTTCGGGCATACGCACAGACCTCTGCTTACAAAGATAAACGATGTGATAATACTTAATCCGGGAAGCATATCCTACCCGAGACAGGCGGACAGAAGGGCATCATACAGTATAATAAATGTAGAAGAAGGGAAAGAAATTGATATTAAGATCAAATATTTGGATGAAATCGGCTCATAAAGGAGCGATGATGTTACTTAAAAACTTAAGTATGATTTTTTCTCTGTGCACGATAGATCTGGCATTTAAAGATAATATATTATACATAAAAAATAATAATTATCCTATAAGGGTAAGTCAAAAGCTAAACCTTACAAATGTTCAAAACAGAGGCTTTGCATTAAATGTACTTGAGGATAAGCCGTTAGTTAAATATTTACCCATAGTACTTACGATTTTTCTTTTTTTTAGACTTTGCAAATTGAGTTTAAAAAGGCAAAGAGCATTGGAGAGATTCGGGCTAATACTTGTAATAGCCGGATCGTTAAGTAATATATACGACAGATTAAAAAGAGGTTATGTGGTAGACTATATACATGTGAATCTTCCTATAATGAAGGAAGTGATCTTTAATCTGGCGGATGTGTATATATTGGCAGGCAGTATATCGGCTTCGCTTGCTGCTTTATTTATTAAAAAAAGAGGGAAAAGATAGTGGAAACGGTCGTCATACAACTTATAATGTTATTTGTTCTGCTTATGCTGTCGGGATTTTTTTCTTCTGCCGAAACAGCATTCATGACAGTTAATACTATGAAGCTCAGGACTCTCATGTCTCAGGGAGATAAGAGAGCGGTAATTGTTCTGAAATAAAAGAACAGCCGGACAAAATGCTCTCAGCCATACTGATAGGCAACAATATAGTAAATCTTTCCGCTTCGGCACTTGCAACTACCATAACCATGAAGCTTGTGGGTGGGGCATTTATAGGTGTTACCACAGGTATACTTACCTTGCTCGTTTTGGTATTCGGTGAGATAAGTCCCAAAAGCCTGGCAGCCAAGAATTCTCTTGCTCTTTCCTTATTTTATGCAAGAATAACCTATGCACTTATGTGGCTGCTTACGCCGGCGATAATTGCTGTGAGTTTTTTTGTAGACATAGTGCTGACCCTTTGCGGTTTCAAAAAGGGAGATAGCAAGGATATATTGACTGAGGAAGAACTTAGGACGATAGTTGAGGTCGGGCATGAAGACGGTATCATAGAAAACGAAGAGAAAATAATCATAGAGAATGTCTTTGATTTTGGCGGAAGAGAGGCTGATGACATCATGATACCCCGTATAGATCTGGCTTGCATAGATATAGAAGCCGGATTTGATGAGCTTTTGGCTTTATATAAAGAAGAAAGATATACAAGATACCCGGTGTATGAAGAAAGCAGCGATAACATTATAGGTGTTGTAAATATAAAAGATCTGATAGGATATGAGAAAAAAGACGATTTCTTTGAAAAGTTATATAAGAGAAGTATTATTTACCTATGAGTCCAAGAAGATCTCAGAGCTTCTTCTCGAAATGAAGAAAAGTTATAATAATATAGCCATAGTGCTTGACGAATACGGCATAAGCGTGGGCATGATAACCATGGAAGACATACTGGAGGAGATAGTAGGAGAAATCAGAGACGAGTACGATAAGGATGAAGAAAAAAGTATAATAAAAATCGGAAGATATGAATATTTGATAGATGCCTCTATGAAACTCGATGATATCAATGACAGACTCGGTACGAATTTTGAGTCTGAAGAATATGAGTCCATAGGAGGTCTGGTACTTGAGCTTCTGGGCAAGATACCTAAGGCAAAGGAGCAGGTGAATTATCACGGTATAATTATAAGAGTCGAACAAATGGATAAAGCAAGGATAGAAAGGGTAAGAATAAGATATAAAAATGAAAATAACAGTATATAGTAAGCCGGATTGTATGCAATGTAATTTTACAAAAAAGTTCCTAGAAGATGCGGGAGCGGATTTTGAAGTTAAGGATATTTCGGTATCCGAGAAAGCTAAGAATGAGGTAAAAGAACTTAAATTCTTCTCACTTCCCGTAGTGGTTGCGGAGGGGTTTGAGCCTTTTTCGGGATTCAGACCCGATATCTTGCAACAGATAGTGAGTAAAGCTTAATGCCATGAAGGTAGTATATATGAGCCTTACCGGGCAGACGGTAAAATTTGTGGAAAAACTTGGACTTAAGTCACATCGTTTGGTGAACGAGGGTGATGTATATCCCATAAAAGAAGATTATATTTTGATATTGCCTACTTATAATCATGAAGACAGTTTGGATATTGTGGAAATGTTTATAAATACTGAAGATAATAAAGACTTTCTAAAAGGAGTGGTGGGCAGCGGCAACAGAAATTTCAACGATCTGTTTTGCATAAGTGCGAAAACTATAGTAAAAAAATACGAAGTTCCCTTGCTGCATTGCTTTGAATTTCAAGGCGAGACAAGGGATGTGGAAATAGTAAGAAATGAGGTAGAGAAACTTGGATAGCCCAAAAACCGGTGTTAAAGCAACAGCTTGTAAGTTATTTTTGAACTTAATAATGAATTAAACAGACCACAGGACGGGAAGATACCTTTGCATAAAGATAAAGAAGCTGTAAAGGCTTTTTTTGGAGCACGTTAATCCCAATACGGTATTTTTTTCTATACTTTAGACGAGAAACTGGATTATTTGATAGAGAATGACTATTTGGAAAAGGAATTCCTTGAAAAATACAACAGAGAATTTGTAAAGAATTTGATGCAGGAGACTTATAAAAAGAAATTCAGATTCAAATCTTTCATGGCAGCATTTAAATTCTACAAACAGTATGCCATGAAGACCAATGACGGAGCAAGATACCTTGAAAGGTATGAGGACAGAATAGTATTCAATGCTTTGTTCCTCGCCGACGGAGATGAGGAACTTGCATTTGCTCTGGCGGATGAACTTATATCACAAAGATATCAGCCGGCAACACCTACTTTCTTGAATGCCGGAAGGAAAAGAAGAGGTGAGCTTGTATCCTGCTTTTTGATCCAGGCTACGGATGATATGAACAGTATAGGAAGAACCATCAACTCCGCCCTACAGCTTTCCCGTATCGGAGGAGGTGTGGGGGTATGCCTTTCCAACATAAGAGCGGCGGGAGATCCTATTAAGCAAATAGAGAATGCATCAAGCGGTATAGTGCCGGTGATGAAGCTTTTGGAGGACAGTTTCAGTTATTCCAATCAGCTGGGACAAAGAAACGGTGCGGGTGCTGTCTATCTTAATATCTTCCATCCGGATATAGTATCATTTCTTTCCACAAAAAAAGAAAATGCAGATGAGAAGGTCAGAGTTAAGACACTATCTTTGGGACTGATAGTACCTGATAAATTTTACGAGCTTGTAAAAAATGATGATACCATGTATCTTTTCAGTCCTTATTATGTGGAAAGAGAATATAACATGCCTTTTTCCTACGTGGATATCACAAAGGAATACGATAATCTTGTAAATAATCCGAATATCAAGAAGTCCAAGATAAGGGCAAGAGATCTTGAAAATGAGATCAGTAAATTGCAGCAGGAATCCGGATATCCTTATATAGTCAATATAGATACGGTAAATAACCTAAGCCCCATAGAGGGTAAGATAATCATGAGCAATCTTTGTTCGGAGATCATGCAGGTGCAAACTCCGTCGGTTATCAACGATGCTCAGGAGTATGTAACACTTGGGACAGATATAAGCTGTAATCTGGGATCTACCAATATAGTAAATATGATGAACTCTCCGGACTTTGAAAAGTCGGTGGAGATAGCCGTAAGAGCGCTTACATTCGTTACCGACCACTCCAATGTGGAGGCGGTACCTACAGTAAAGCACGGCAATGAGATAGCTCATACCATAGGACTGGGTGCCATGGGTCTTCATACATTTTTTGCCCTGAATGCGATGGAGTACGGTGATGAAGAGTCTATAGAATTTACCGATATATATTTCAGATTGCTTAATTATTATTCATTAAAGGCAAGCAACAGGATAGCAAAAGAAAGAAATATACGTTTCTTTAATTTTGAAAACTCAAAGTATGCTACAGGTGAATATTTTGATGCATATATCAATGAAGAGTTTAATATAAAGTCGGATAAGGTAAGAGCTTTATTTGCGGATATACATGTACCGGGAAGCAAGGACTGGGAAGAACTTAAAGATAATGTCAAAGAATTCGGACTTTATCACCAAAACAGACTTGCTATAGCTCCTACGGGTTCTATAAGCTATATCAATGAAACAAGTTCAAGTCTCCATCCTATCATAGCTCTTATAGAAGAAAGGCAGGAGAAAAAAAGACCGGTAAGACCTATTATCCGGCTCCGTATCTTTCAAATGATACAATGAAGTATTACAAGTCGGCTTATGACATAGATATGAGAAGGATGATAGATGTGTATGCAGCGGCACAAAAGCATATAGATCAGGGGCATGAGCCTTACTCTTTTTATGAGATCGGATATTAAAGAGGGCTTGTATGAGTGGAAAGAGAAAAAGGACCTCAAAGCTTACGACAAGGGATCTTAATATTCTGAGAAACTATGCCTGGAAAAAAAGGGAATAAAGTCTATATATTACGTGCGTACATTTACGGATAATAACGATGAAATAGGAAGTAATGCTTGTGAGAGTTGCTCTATATAAGCTTGGAGGTAAGAGTTGGATAATTATATAGCCATTAATTGGAACAGTATAGAGGATATGATAGATAAAATGACTTGGGAAAAGCTTACCGAGCAGTTTTGGCTTGATACGAGGATCCCACTGTCTAATGACCTGGATGATTGGAGGACACTGAGCCTTGTAGAACAGGATATGGTAGCCAAGGTGTTCGGAGGGCTGACGCTTTTGGATACTTTGCAGTCGGAGAGCGGAATAGACGCTATCAGGAAGGATATTACCACCAAGCATGAAGAGGCGGTGCTTAACAATATACAATTTATGGAGTCGGTACACGCAAAAAGCTATTCATCTATTTTCAGTACATTAAATACCAAGTCCGAAATAGATGAGATATTTGCTTGGGTCAATTCCAACGAGCTTTTGCAATGTAAGGCAAGAACCATCAATGATATCTATAAAAACGGAAGTCCTTTGCAAAAAAAGGCTGCAAGTGTGATGCTTGAATCCTTCCTTTTCTATTCGGGATTCTATGCTCCTTTGTGGTATCTGGGTAATAATAAACTTGCAAATGTAGCGGAGATAATAAAGCTCATCCTTCGTGATGAGTCGGTACACGGAACCTATATAGGATATAAGTTCCAGATAGGTTTTAATAAGCTCTCCGAAAAAGAGCAGGGTGAGCTTAAAAACTGGGTCTACGGTACGATCTACGATCTTTATAATAATGAATGTAAATTCACTCAGGAGATATACGATAAGCTCGGATGGACGGAAAAGGTAAAGGCATTTATAAGATATAATGCCAATAAGGCATTGCAAAACTTAGGTTTTGAGTCACTTTTCCCGGATTCTGCCGATGATGTCGATCCGATAGTTATGAACGGAATTTCCACAGGAACCAGTAATCATGATTTCTTTTCGCAGGTAGGTAACGGGTATTTGCTCGGAGCGGTAGAGGCGATGGATGATGAGGATTATGTGAGGTGGATGCCGGTTTAGTGTAGAGTCGTGAAACTGTTCCTTGTAGTTCAATCATACTCGCAGACCTTTGTCAAAGCTTCGACAAATTTTCACAGACTGCGGAACTCGTTTGCTTGCCAAAAGCGGGCAAGCTACACTCAAACAGTCCTCGTCTGTGAAATTTGTATCTCGCTTTATCCAAAGGTCTAAACGCTACAAAGATTGAACTACAAGGAAAGTTTCATTGAGTGAGTAAGGTGCTATTGTAACGGATCGTAAAGAAATGCCCTGCACTAAACAGTGATGTTGTAGGAAAAAGTGAGTTTTAGGTAAAAGATTGAACTGCAAGTAAAGTTTCAGAGAGTAAGATCACTCATGCGGTATGTTGAAACATCACAGTCTGCACTAAGCAGGTATCGGATTAATGTATTGTGTCAGGTGATTTTACTACGGGTTTTAAGTGTTATGTTGTGTGTTGATATGATTATACTCTACACTGCTTTGATATGGTGTAGGGTGTTTTTATTTTTCGGAAGATGGTTCTTATGAAAAAGATTAAGAGTATTGATTTATTGGATTCGCCTATTGTAAGTTCACTGCTGATTTTTGCCCTGCCTATTCTTATAAGCAATGCCTTGCAGCAGTTTTATAATGCGGCGGATACGACTATTGTCGGCAATTTTTTAGGTTTCGGATCTTTGGCGGCTATAGGAGCTACCTCGGCTATTTATGAGCTTATCGTAGGTTTTGCCATAGGTTTGGCAAACGGTATGGCTATAGTTGTTGCAAGGCATTTCGGTGCCGGCGACCTAGAAAAGATAAAAAAGGCAGTGGCAGGAAGTATTGTTATAGGAGGTATTTTATCGCTTTTGGTCATGATTGTCGGAGGAGTTTGGCTTTACGGACTTCTCAGACTTGTACATACTCCGGAGAATATCATAGATGAGGCTTATTCGTATATTTATATTATAATGGTTTTCTTCTTTCTTACATTTTTTTACAATTGGTCAGCCGCTATGTTAAGAGCTATAGGGAATTCTCTTACTCCCCTTCTTATACTTCTTTTTACTTCGGTTATAAATATAGGTCTCGATATCTTATTCATTACAAGATTTAACTCGGGTATAAAGGGGGCGGCGATCGCTACAGTTGTATCACAGGCTGTTTCCGCAATTCTTTGTATTATATATATGTGTATAAAGGCGAAGATCCTTATCCCAGGGATTAGGCATTTTAAATATGATTTTTATGTATATTCCGATCTGAGTACACAGGGGCTTGCTATGGGATTCATGTCTTCCATAGTATCTATAGGTACGGTGATACTTCAGACAGCGGTCAACAGTATGGGAGTAAGCATTATAGCCGCACAGATTACAGGAAGAAGGATAATGTTTTTTTTAATGATGCCTATGTCGTCACTGGCGACCGCTCTTACCACCTTCGTATCTCAAAACTTCGGAGCCGGTAATAAAAAAAGGATAAAGTCTGCTGTAAAGTATGCAAATATAATAAATACAATATGGAGTATAATTACACCGGCATTTGTGTATACCCTTTCTATTCCTGTTATAAGGTTTATATCCGGTTCCTCCGATAAGGGATTAATATCCGATGCAAAATTATATATAGGTATGGCAGCTCCTTTTTTCTAGGCGCTGGGGCTGGTATTTAATCTAAGAAATGCTTTGCAGGGGATGGACCAAAAGGCTGAACCTATATTATCGAGTTTCATAGAGCTGGTATGCAAAATCGCTTGTGTAATATTCATAATACCTCATGCGGGTTATTTTGCAGTTGTTCTTACCGAACCTGTTATATGGGTGATAATGGCTCTTCAGTTGGCGTATTCTTTTTATGTGCGCAAAAAAGATCAGTGAAAAGTTTATAAAATAACGATCATTTTAGGGTCATTCTACTCTCTTGATAGAATGTTAAGCTTGTAAATAGTAAGCAAAATAAATAAATAAAAAATAAACAATCCTCTTTTTAATTACAGATGTGATAAATAATATTTTTATAAAAAATTGTTAGTCTTTTAACACAAGGATTTCCTTATTAGTATTGCATAAAAATCGACCTCCTTTTTTGTGCAATATGTTCTTATTCATTGAATACCGTAGGGTTTTTTTACGATTAATTTACTTTTTTTCTAAAAGAGTATTCATCGGATACTATACTTTTTCTAAAAAGATGTTAGTGTAAAAGTAAGCAAAGAACAGATAGCAAAACTTTCAGAAGTTTGCTTATCACTTAAGTATCGTGTCGCTGTTAACTAATCAGAAAAATTTTAAGGAGGTTGTTATGAAAGTGAGGAGGTTAATGTCGTTTGCACTGTCGGTATTTTTAACTTTAATACCGATAAATCCTAATGTGGCTTTTGCAGGCGCAGGTAGTCAAGTCGATCAGAAGTTCACAAAGGAAGTTGAGAAAGCATCTTTTGAAACTTTAGCTGAGCAAGACCTTCCTATGTCCGTGTCTTTGGATGCAGAGGGGGAAGGAAAACTTGTACCATCTCAAGATGCACAAGATAAGGGAGAACTTATAGCGTTTTTAGATGCAGAGGATGAAGGAGAACTTCACACATCTTTAGCTACAGAAGATAAGGGAGAGCTATCTACATCTACATCTTTAGAGGCAGAAGATAAGGGAGAGCTATCTACATCTACATCTTTAGAGGCAGAAGATAAGGGAGAGCTATCTACATCTACATCTTTAGAGGCGAAAGATAAGGGAGAGTTATCTACTCCTACATCTTTAGAGGCAGAGAATAATGAAGAGCTTTCATCTCTTACATCTACTGCTGCGGAAGATGAGGAGTTTTCCAAAGCGGATCCGGAAGATATGCTTGCCGACGGATCAACTACTTATGATATTTGGGTAATAGGCAGAAAGGTAACATCGGCTAATAAAGATGATGTACTTGGTGACGGCGGAAGTGTAAAGTATGTGCCGGCAAGCGGGGGTCAAAGAGCCAGGCTTATATTAAACAATGCAACAATAAACGATGATACAAACGGGTTAGCCGCAAGTGCGATAAATTATTCAGCTATCCAAACATTAGACGAAATGGACTTAATACTTAATGGAAAGAATGATATATGTGTTAGGTCTTTTGATAGTAGTGATACGGAGAATCTTGAAAACTTAGTAGGAATCGTTGGAGGTAAAAATATATATATTTCCGGAGGCGGCAGTCTCAGTATAGATGTTGATTCGGAAGAAGCTCCGAAGAAATTGTGGCGTACAGCAGGTGTATGGGTTAATCCTGGTTATAATGTTAGCTTTAACGGGGTGAAGATAGATGTAGCTGTTCACGGAAAGACGCAAAGGGCTATCGGTATTTTGAATTGTTGTGATATAAGTGATAGCGATATTGAAGTTTTTACCGATGTGGCTTATAATGAAAAAATTGTTGCAGCCCCGGATCCTGATAGGTATGTTCATGCTATACGGAATGAAAATCCAGATAAAGTTTTCAATATTAAGTCCTCTAAGATCGATATTCATATTGAACCGGGGACAGGCTTAGCTGTTGGTGAAGCATCTTTGCGTGGGATTGTAAACTTAAGTAAAAGCTTGAATATTTCAGGAGATACGAGTATCAGCACAAAGAATACGCTGAACGGTATATATACATCCGGACTGAATATAAAGGATAAGTATAAGATAGACCTGGAAGGTTCTGTAGTGCTTGGTTATGACGATGCTAAAGGTGTTGGCGTTGAGAATGTAGGTATCAACTTTGATAATATCTCTCCGGGAGCTTATTTTATAGCGAAAAATGGATATAATGAAGGAATATTAATGTGTGCGAGCGATGTACCTGAAGGAGCGGCGAAGTTTAAGATACCTTCCAAAGCCATGGTCTTAGCCGGAGCAAGTGAGGAAACGGCAGTTGCTGTAGCAAAGGATGAGATCGGTAATTTGATCCGATATTACATAAATCCTTCCGCTCCCGCTAACGTAGCCTTTATAAAGATAGGTTATAAGTGTAATATAAGTTTTAATGAGGGGGGGCGGTTCGGGCACGGTATATGACGTACAGGTTATAGAGGGTAGCAAGTACACTCTGCCGAACTGTGAATTTAGTGCACCTTACGGAATGAGATTCAAGGCTTGGGAAGTAGGAGGTGTAGAGTATGCTCCGGGTACTCAGATAGTAATATCAGGAAATACAGAAGTTACAGCTCTATGGGAGAATAAAGGCTCAGGCGGCGGCTCATCAGGAGGCGGCGGTTCATCCGGCGGTGGCGGTTCATCAGGCGGCGGTTCAAGAGGCGGTTCCGGTGGTGGCGGTTCATCAGGCGGCGGTTCAAGAGGCGGTTCCGGCGGCGGTGCTGCAAAAGGCGGCTTGAGCGGAGCAAAAACTCCGGGCGGACAGTCAGGTTCTTGGGTACAGGACGCTACAGGCTGGTGGTATAAGAATGCTGACGGCTCATATCCAAGAGGAACCTGGCAGCAAATAGGCTCTACCTGGTATGCTTTGACGGTTCAGGTTATATGATAACAGGCTGGTACTCCTCGGGCGGAAGCTGGTATTACTTAAATGCAAGCGGAGCTATGGCTACAGGCTGGGCATATATAAACGGATACTGGTACTACTTTAATGCAAGCGGAGCTATGGCTACAGGTTGGATACAGCCTGACGTATACTGGTACTATCTTGAGCAGTCAGGCTCATGGCAACCTCAGGGTTCCATGTATGTATCCGATTACACACCTGACGGTTACTTTGTTAATGAGAATGGAGTCTGTGTAGATTAGTAAGATTCAGATAAATTTAAGAGTATAAAGTGAAGATTTGCAGTAAAATATAGAAGTTTCGACCGGTACTTATAAAACCGGTCGAGAGGAGTATTTGAAACTTTTTTGTAGATACATTTGAGACTTTTTTATAGATACCGTAAGTGCTGAGGGCTGTTGCCGACGATCGGTATTTATGAATTATCACAGAAGATCTTTCTTATAGTTTGATTTAAAAAATTATAAAATAAGCTGTCGCAGCAAGACTTGGAACCCCTTTCACTTGCTGCGGCAGTTTTGTTTATAGATATTTGCTGATTTGTCTATCACATAAACCGTTATGAACATATCTTGCCTTGGACACGCTCTCGCTAACTTCGCCTCGCAGCGGTACTAAGCTTTATCTTCACCTGACGGCTTGATAAAGCAAGTACCGGCGGTCTCAGATTGTCCTTGGCAAGATAGTTTAACGGTTTATGTGCCTAAGGTACCGGAGGAGGGGAAGAGGTGTAGGCACACTTTTGTCTAACGCCACATACCCTACGTGAACAAACAGTCTTAAGAATTAAATAAAAGTCGCTTCTACATCTCCTTCTCCTCTTTCCCTTATCAAGATAAACTGTAGATATTTTAAGATTGCAACAGAATCGTCTTGTGTATCTCCTCTAAAAACTCTCAGGACTACAAACTTATCTTCCGTTTTGGAATAAAAGTTGCTGCTACACCTCCCCTCCTCCCCCTTAGCAACATAAACAATGGCTATTTGTCTCCTCCAACCCCTTATACAGCTACCCCTTGCGGGGTGAGATTAAAGAAACACTCCCTATTTCAATCTTTGTAGCGTTTAGTACTGTTAATAAAGTGAGTTACAAATTGTACAGACGAGGACTGTCTGAGCGTCAGTCCGCCATGCTTTTAGGCGGACAAGCGAGTTCAGCAGTCTGTACTAAATTTGTCGAAACTTTATTAACAGTACTGCGGGTATGATTGAAATAGGGAGTGTTTCCGTTTAATTCCTGACTTACAATTGATCTTGTTATTGTTTATGTTGCTGTCAAATTGTTTACCTTGCTAACTCCCCGATAAATCGGGAGTTTAAAATCAGTACCGGCTTAGCCGGTGCTACTGTTTCTCTTACTATAACAGGGCTTAGCCCTTACAAAAAAAGGTTTATGGTTTTCACCATAAACCTTTTAACTTTATTAAATTCAAAATTCTAAACAAGCTTTATTCTTAGGCAACATTTCCGGTTTCTGCTAAGATCTTCTTCTCTTCATCTGTCATCTTTGTTGTTGTGATTCCTAAGAATGCGAAGATGATATTGATAATTATCATACTGTAGTTAAATATAGCCCATGGACCGTATCCGCCCGGACCCCATACAGGAAGTCCCAGAGTCTGTGACATGTACACACCGCAAGTATTCCACGGTATCAAGGCACCTGATACCGTACCTGCTGACTCAAGTGCGTTTGAAAGTACCTTAGGATGAAGGTCACGCTCTCTGTAAGCTGAAGCATACATACGTCCCGGAATAACTATAGAGATGTACTGCTCAGGCATAGTACAGTTACTTAATATACAAGTTGCTTCTGTAGCAACGACAAGGCTCGCATTACCTCTGACAAGCTTAAGAAGCTGCTTTAAGATGATCTCCATCTGTCCGGTATGCTCTACAACACCACCGAACATCATCGCTATAATAGTCATAGATACTGAGAACATCATACTCATAAGACCACCCTTTGAAAGGAGTGCATCTACGGCTTCAATACCTGTTTCACTTACATATCCGTTCATAGCCGCATCAAGGATGTGTCCGAGACCGCCCTTGTCAAGCCCCTGGAATATAGGTGACATTACAGCTGCTACTACTATACCCAATGTGATTCCGGGTATAGCCGGTATCTTCATAGCTATAGCTACGATAACTACTAACGGCGGAAGTATAAGTATAGGATTAATATTGAATTGTCCTGAGATGGCATTTTGTAATTCAACTATACTTGACATTTCCGCAGAACCTGAACCGAATCCCCAACCTATAAAAGAAAATATAGCTATAGATATAATGTAGGTGATTACAGTAGGCTTCATCATATACTTAACATGGCTGAATACGTTGGTACCTGCCATAGCCGGTGCAAGGTTGGTGGTATCTGAAAGCGGAGACATCTTATCTCCGAAGTATGCACCTGAAAGAACCGCACCTGCTGTTATAGGAGCAGGTATTCCAAGTCCCTGTGCGATACCCATAAGTGCGATACCCATAGTACCTGCTGTACCCCATGAAGTTCCTGTCGCCAATGAAGTGATGGAACATATTATCATACTTGCAGGAAGGAATATTTTCGGGCTTATGATCTGAAGTCCGTAATAGATCATTGACGGAACTACACCGGATACCATCCAAACACCGATAAGCATACCTATAACCATAAGTATAAGTACAGACTGCATCGCCTTACCGATACCGTCTATCATCGCCTGCTCAAGATCTTCGTATTTGTAACCGATCTTAATTGAAACCAAGGTGGCTATAATAACGCCTATGAACATCGGTACGTGCGGATCCACATGAAATACTATGATAGATACAGCCATAACGACGGTAAGTCCCAGAAAAGTGATTAGAGCCTCGACTAAATTCGCTTTTCTGACTTCTCTTTTTTCTTCTGACATGAACATTGTCCTCCTCTTTATCATTGTTCATTTTATAATTATTAAATTTTAGTAAAAGGGGAGTGAGTAAACCTTCTCCCGAAGCTATGGATAATAAAACTTTCAAGCAGTGGTTTTATATCCAAGTTATAGGGTTGCAATTATTGACCTGATACCTCCTAATATTTTTATTAGGTAATTTAAAATTAAAGCCTTGTTTAGAATTATAAAATAGCTTAAAAAATACCTGTGCTATAATTATAGCTAAAATTTACAAATTTACAAGAACAAATTTAATAAAGTTGGTGCAAATTTTTTTTAACAATCTTAACAATAATTAGACAAGCAGAATATGACAAAAAACTTATCAAATACACTAAAAAAAGATAGTGTTTGTGAGCTTTTTTTATAAAGTATCTACCATAGAAAAACTATATAAATTAAATAAAAAAACTCTTCCTATTATAAGAAATAAACTATCAAAAATTATAAAAATATGGTCTCGTTAAAAGATAAAATGAAAAAAATATAAAAATATATAAAAAGGGGGTTATTTTTTTTATGTATTTTTGCTATAATGAATAGCAACGATGATTTTAAGAATACAAAGGAGGATTGTATGCAAAACGTTAAGGTAATTATTTGGGGTCTTGGAGCAATGGGAGGCGGTATGGCTGACATGCTTCTTAAGAAAAAGGGAGTTGAAATTGTTGGTGTTATAGATATAGGTGCTAAGCTCGGTAAGAGTATGTTCGATTATATTAAAACTGAAAGAGGAGACAGACCTGATGTCCTTATACAATCAGAGGATGATCTTTTAAAGGAAAAGGTAGCTGACATAGTTATTCTTTGTACAAACTCCTTTACAAAAGATGCATTTCCAAAGATCAAGAAGGTAGTTGAGAACAAGATGAATGTTGTTTCATCAGCAGAGGAGATGTCATATCCTCAGGCTCAGTCACCTGATCTTGCAAAAGAGATCGACAGACTTGCAAAAGAGAACGGAGTATCTGTTTTAGGAACAGGTATCAACCCGGGTCTTATCATGGACCTTTTGGTTATCCTTATGACAGGATGCTGCCAGGAAGTTGATCATATAACTTCAAGACGTGTGAATTCACTTTCTCCGTTCGGACCTTTAGTTATGGAAGAGCAGGGTATCGGTATGAAGGTTGATGAATTCAATGAAGGCGTTAAGAACGGAACACTTGCGGGACACGTAGGTTTCCACGAGTCTGTAGGCATGATCGCCGACGCTATCGGTTGGAAGCTTTCAGCTCCTATATCACAGACAATGGAGCCTATAGTTACCGATGTTGACCGTAAGTCACCATACGGATTCGCTAAGGCGGGAGATGTTGCAGGTTGTGCTATGAAGGGATTCGGATATGTTGACGGAGAACTCAAGATAGAGATGGATCACCCACAGCAGATAGAGCCCGAGCAGGTTGGAGTTCAAACAGGAGACTACGTTATCATCAAGGGTACTCCTAACATCAACATGGTAAACAGCCCTGAAGTTCCGGGAGGAATCGGTACAATAGCTATGTGCGTTAACATGATACCTCACGTTATCAACGCAGATCCGGGATTGAGAACTATGATAGATCTTCCTGTACCGAGAGCGATCATGGGTGACATGAGAGACCTTGTTAAGGAAGAGAAGAGAGTTGTAAAGTAAGATATCAAAAACATCACTATCTTACAAACTCGGAAGATACAGTGATAACAATGAAGGGTGACTGTCTGAATAAGCGCTTGTAAAGTCAGTGATTACAGGATCTGTAAGACAGGATGATCGATGACTTTGTTTAGTGGCAGTTCACTTTAATATGATATAGTTGTAAGCTTTGTATTATGTCCTTATTGACGTAAATATTATTGCTTGTGAATATAATTATGGGCTGTTGCAAAATACTGTTTTTACAACAGATTTTGTAACAGCCTTTTTAAATGTAAGGAGGAGACATGATTAAAAAGGGAGAATGGGTGATTATTCACCGTAATATACTTAGCCCTGAAGAAAGAGCACCTCAGGTACCTGATGATACAAAGAAGGTTCCTCTTGAGATGTGGGTGAAAGGTTATCTTAATGAGGATGCCAACATAGGAGATGAGGTGGAGATCACCACTTTAACAAAAAGAACCGAGAAAGGAACTTTGCTTGAAGCAAATCCATATTATAAGCATGACTTCGGAGTGTTCGTTCCTGAGCTTTTAAGGATCAACGAGCAAGTAAGAGATATTCTTTTCGGAGGTGACAGGTAATGAGTAAAGATAACAGCTACAAGGCGGTCATGAGCAGAAGACCGGAGATCATGAAGTCTGCGGTAGGTATTGATTACAGTGAGTTTGAAAGCGGATCTATAGCTTTTGATTACGAGAGAATGATGCATGAAACAGGATACACTCTTGATGAAATGCAGAATATCCAATATTCAACAGGAGTAGGTAATACTCCTATACTTGAGCTTAAGAACTTTACAGCACTTGCAAGAAAGTATGCACCGGAAGGAAAGGGAGCGAGAATATTCATAAAGGATGAGGCTTCAAACCCTTCAGGATCATCAAGGCAAGACGTGCGGCTAATGCCGTATACCATGCTAAGAAGCTCGGTTATAAGGGCGTTATTGCAGCTACCAGCGGAAACTACGGTGCAGCGGTTGCTTCACAGGCAGCTATGGCAGGTCTTAAGTGTATAATAGTTCAGGAATGTTACGACTCTAAGGGCGTAGGACAGCCTGAGATAGTAGAGAAGGCAAGAAAGTGCGAGGCTCTCGGTGCTGAAGTTGTACAACTTACGGTAGACCTGAGCTTTTCTACAAATTCCTTCTTCTCCTTGAAGAAACAGGATACTTCAACGCTTCACTCTATACACCGTTCGGTATAGCAGGTGTTGAGACCTTAGGTTACGAGCTTGCTACACAGTTTAGAGATAAGTACGGCAAGGAGCCGGATGTAGTGGTATGTACCAATGCAGGCGGCGGCAACCTTACAGGTACCGCAAGAGGACTTAAGAAGGCGGGAGCTAAGACTAAGGTAATAGGAGCGAGCGTAAACCTTAAGGGTCTTCACATGGCTTCAGATGAGCAGTTCAACAAGAAGTCATTTACTACAGGACATACAGGATTCGGTATACCGTTTACTACATGGCCTGACCGTTCAGACGTTCCACGTTCAGCGGCAAGACCTTTAAGATATATGGACAGATATGTGACCATTAACCAGGGAGAGGTATTCTACATAACAGAAGCACTTGCTTCACTTGAAGGTATTGAAAAGGGACCTGCGGGAAATACAGCACTTGCAGCGGCATTCTCACTTGCACAGGAACTTGACCAAGATCAACTGATAGTTGTTCAGGAGACAGAGTACACAGGAGCAGGTAAGCATGTTCAACCACAGCTTTCATTTGCAAAGCAAAACGGTATAGAGGTAGTATTCGGAAAGCCTGAAGACGAAGTGCCGGGTAAGAGCATAGTACTTCCTGAGAATCCGGGCCTTATAAAGGCAAGAGATCTCGATCTCGGAAAACTCAGAAGATCTTTGATCAAGAATGCCCTTGCCAATACAGGTAAGACTCCTAATGAAGAAGACATCAAGTATCTGGCTGAAGAGACCAATACCGATGTGGACTTCGTTAAAACAGTGCTTGAAGAGTTGGCAAAGCAGTAATATAAAATACCCCGCTTTGAGACGCTTTAACTATGGCGCTAAAGCAAAGTAATATCGGTCACAGCTGACTTACGAAGGTGTGTGACAGTAGAATAAGCTTATAATATATTATTTTTATAAATATATATAGGCGATCAAAACAGTAAAAGTCAGCTTGGATTTATTATAAAGCTTGATATAATGAATTCAAGCTGATCAAATACGAACTTATCGGACAAAGGATAATGTTTGTCATAAGTGTCTGAAACGCTTTTCGGCACTTGTAATATTAAAAAGTACTTGCCGTATATACAGATCAATGAAAATCTGTTATTAATGGCAGATAGTCGGCTAAATAATTTATCAAGATCTTATTATCTTATAAGTATGCGATCGAAGAGGCATAGAGGGTGCTTTTATTAACGGTCATAAGTACTTGAATAAACTGATCTTGAAAAATATTGAAGAAACTATACATTAAGTAAACTTTTAGTATATAATATAATACCCGGGTCTTCGGGTCGTTATTTAAGCATAGCATGAAGATGTCCTGTTTAAATAACGATCTGAAGTCCGGGGTAATAATATAGTGATACATATTGTACTTTGGCTTTAGGTAAGTTTGTAAGTATATATTGTATAGTCTAAAATGGAAGGAGACACATTTAAACTATGGCAGAGAAACGTGCAGATGATTTTAATGAGAGAAGAGCTCATCTTGCTAACTTGAGTGATCAGGAGCTTTACGAAAGATTCTGGTCTTTAGCAAGCGATATCGTAGATCCCCTTTGGAGCTGGGAAGAAAGAACACTTCACCGGCAATTGAAAGATCTGTTCTCTTAAGAATGGGATTTTCATCTATAGAGGCTAAGGCTATCGTAGACGGAGTAATCGACAGAGGACTTATGGGTAAGGGAGCAGGTCATGTAGTGTATAAGTTGGCAAAGGCTAAGAACATCAGTGTAAGAGAAGCCGGTGTTGCACTTGCAGACGGAAAAATGTGGCAGGAAGCCGCAGATTTATTCAAGGGGGGCAATTAGTATATGGAAAAATTAACTCCAAATGAGAAAATAAATATTGAAGAGATATTAAAGGATCTGGAATCTTACAGGCCTAAAAGACGTGGCTGGACATGGAGAAAGTCAAGCAGCGGAGAAAAGCAGGGACCTTTCGTGTTCCACGACTTATCACAACCGCTTAAGCAGTCAGTTCCGCTTCCATCAGCGAAATACTTCGAAAATATAGATCCACAGCCACAACCTGTTATCACAACAGAGATCGCTTCAGGTAGATTTGAAGACGATATCCGTCGTATGAGAATGGCGGCATGGCATGGTGCAGACCATATCATGGTTATCAGAACAGCAGGTCAGTCACACTTTGACGGACTTATCGAAGGAACTCCACAGGGTATCGGTGGTGTGCCTATAACGAGAAAGCAAGTAAGAGCACAAAGAAAAGCACTTGACTTAATAGAAGAAGAAGTAGGTCGTCCTATAAATTACCACTCTTACGTATCAGGAGTTGCGGGACCTGACGTAGCGGTAATGTTCGCAGAAGAGGGTATCAACGGAGCCCATCAGGACGCTCAGTACAACGTGCTTTACAGAAATATAAATATGATCCGTTCATTCGTAGACGCTTGCGAGTCAAAGAGGATCTTAACATGGGCTGACGTGGCACAGATAGACGGTGCACACAATGCTAACGCTACAGCAAGAGAAGCATGGAAGGTCATGCCTGAGCTTATGGTTCAGCACGCACTTAACTCAATGTTCTCTGAAAAAGTAGGTATGAACCCGGGCAACATCTGCTTGTCAACAGTTCCTCCTACAGCACCTCCTGCACCTTGTTTATATCTTGACTTGCCATACGCAGTGGCACTTAGAGAGTTCTTCCACAGATATAGAATGAGAGCACAGATGAATACAAAATACATGGAGTCATCTGTAAGAGAGGCAACTGTTACACACGTACTTAATATACTTACATCTAAGCTTACAAGTGCTGATATCCAGTCAACCATCACACCTGACGAGGGTAGAAACGTTCCATGGCATATCAACAACATAGAGGCTCTCGATACCGCAAAGCAGGTATTTGTAGGTATGGACGGCTTGATGGAGATGGTAGAGCTTAAGAAAGACGGCGTACTCCGTGAAAGAGTAAGAGATATTAAGGAAAGAGCGGTACTCTTCCTTGAAGAGATCAAGGAGATCGGTGGATTCTTCAACGCAGTTCAGGACGGTTTCTTCGTAGACTCAGGAAACTATCCGGAGCGTAACGGTGACGGTATTGCAAGAAAGATCGAAGGCGGTGTAGGTGCAGGAACAGTTTATGAAAGAGATGAAGATTACTTCGCTCCTGTAACAGCACACTTCGGATATAACAACGTGGCTCAGTATGATGCTGCAGCTATCGAGAATCCGGCTTCACTTATCGGCGGATGTACATTTGAAGATCCTGAAAAAATCATCTTCATAGACGAGCTTGACGAGAACGATAACGTAAATGTACGTCTTAAAGAGACAGAGGAACTTAGAAAGTCTTCCAAGATCAAGCCTGAGGTTGAGTGGATGGGAGACGGTACAGTACTTCTTACCATGTTCTTACCTGCTTCAAAGCGTGTTGCGGAATTCGCAGGACTTGAGATAGCTAAGAAGATGAACCTCCAGGAGCCTGAAGTTATTTCAAGAGAGATAATGCAGCCTGCGGAAGGAACAAGAATAGAGATCAAGGGACGTGTAGACTTTACAGTAGACATCAACGACCTTGTTATCCCACCTGAGCCTGAAGTACTTTCAGATGCGGACATCAGAGCTGAGATCGAGGCTAAGCCTATGAGAATAGTAGGAGCTACAGTAGGTGAGGATGAGCACTCTGTAGGACTTAGAGAGATACTTGATATTAAGCACGGCGGTATAGAGAAGTACGGTATAGAGGTACATTACCTCGGAACTTCAGTACCTGTTGAAAAGCTTGTTGATGCAGCAATAGAGCTTAATGCAGATGCTATACTTGCTTCAACTATCATCTCTCACGACGATATTCACTACAAGAACATGAAGCGTATCCATGAACTTGCGGTAGAGAAGGGTATCCGTGATAAAGTAATGATAGTAGCCGGCGGTACACAGGTTACACCTGAAATAGCTGTTAAGCAAGGTGTAGACGCAGGATTCGGAAGAGGATCAAAGGGTGTGCATGTAGCTACCTTCCTTGTTAAGAAGAGAAAAGAAATGGAACAAAACAAATAAATTAATTAAATAATATAAGGAAAGCAAGAGAAAACTTATGAAAATAGACGTATTAGTGGCTGAAATAGGCTCAACTACTACAGTCGTTAATGCTTTCAACGGTATAGCCGGTCCTGACCCACGTTTCGTGGGTCAGGGACAGGCTCCTACCTCTGTACTTGATGGAGATGTGAGGATTGGTCTTCAGGGAGCAATTGACGATTTGGTTAAGAATTTGGGAGTTGATAAGATAGAATATGCGGAAATGCTTGCAACTTCAAGTGCTGCCGGCGGGCTTAAGATGACCGTACACGGTCTTGTATACGATATGACGGCTAAGGCGGCAAAAGAAGCGGCACTGGGTGCCGGAGCAATAATACATCAAGTAACGGCGGGCAAGCTTAGAAGAACTGATTTAAAAAAGATCCAAGAGATCAAACCTAACATTATATTGATAGCCGGAGGAGTTGACTACGGCGAGAGAGAGACCGCTATTCACAATGCGGAGCTCATAAGCGATCTTGGATTAAATATACCTATAATATATGCGGGGAATATAGAAAATCAGGAAGAGATTCAATTAATATTCGAAGAAAAACATGCAGGGCAAAGACTTTATATAGTAGATAACGTATATCCCAAGATAGATGAACTTAATGTAGAGCCCAGCAGAAGCGTTATACAGGATGTTTTTGAAGATCATATAATACATGCTCCGGGTATGGAACATGTAAGAGATATGGTAAACGGACCGATAATTCCCACCCCAGGAGCTGTTATGGAAGCGGCAAAGCTTTTGTATCAGTATTTGGGAGACTTGATAGTACTTGATGTAGGAGGTGCGACTACCGATCTACACTCAGTTACGGTAGAGTCTGATGAGATATCGAGAATACTTGTGCATCCGGAACCGGTTGCAAAAAGAACGGTTGAGGGTGACCTCGGTGTATATGTAAATATGCCGAATATAGTTGCCACAATAGGAAAAGATAAATTAAAAGAAGAGCTTGATATAGATATAGATAAGGTAATGGCGGAATACAAAGCCATACCGAAGAATGAAGATGAAATTAAATTTGTTGAAAGACTTACACTTGAAGCGGTACTTAAGGCAGTGGAGCGACATGCCGGAAGGATAAGATATGTATACGGACCTTCGGGAAGAAGCAGTCTTGCTGAAGGTAAGGATCTTTCACAGGTTAAATATATAATAGGAACAGGTGGAGCACTTACCAGATTGCCTAACAGAGTTGAGATAATGAGAAAGATAGCTATGGATAATGAATCAGGTATGAAACTATATCCGCATCCGGAGGCTGAGATCTTAGTGGAAAATGATTATATCATGGCATCTTTGGGAGTACTTTCAAAGGCACATGAAGAGGCTGCACTCAAACTATTGGAAAATAGTCTTAGAATAAAACTTCCGAAGAAGAGGAGAAAAGAAGATGTATCCGAGGCTGGTAATTAATTTAGAGAAAATCAGACAGAATGTAAGAGCTATGAGAGCACTTACAAGTAAGGCAGGACTTGAAATGGGTATAGTTACCAAATCATTTACTGCCGACAGAAAAATCGTTGAAACAGTGGTTGATGAGGGCGTTGACTTTTTGGCAGACGCAAGAATAGCAAATATCAAGTCATATGCTGACTTACCTGTTAATAAGCTCCTGCTTAGGATCGTGCAGGACTGTGAGATAGAAGAAGTTATAAAATATGCAGATATAAGCCTTAACTCAGAGATCGAGACCATAAGAAAGATGGATAAAGAAGCTCAAAAGCAGGGCAAAACTCACAAAGTCGTACTTATGGTAGACCTTGGTGACCTAAGAGAAGGTATCTTCTATGAAAATGAAGAAGAGATACTTAAGGTTGCCGAAGAGATCAATTCACTTAAGAATATAGACCTGCACGGTGTAGGTGTAAACCTTACCTGCTATGGTGCTATAATTCCTAAAAATGACAATCTCTCAAGACTTGTTAAAATAGCTGAGAAGATAGAGGCGAAGCTTGGCTTCAAACTTCCTATGGTATCGGGAGGAAACTCAAGCTCAATATATCTTATAGACAGAGGCGAGCTTCCTAAGGGTATTACAAGTCTTAGAATAGGAGAGGCATTTATCCTAGGTAATGAGACTGCTTACGGCAACAGAGTGGAAGGTACCGCAAATGATGCTGTGCTTCTTGAGGGTCAGCTTGTAGAGATAAAGAATAAGCCTACTTACCCTATAGGTGAAATAGGGGTTGATGCTTTCGGACAAGTACCGCATTATGATGATGAAGGTATAGCAAAAAGAGGTATACTCGGTTTCGGAAGACAGGATATGGTACTTGACGGACTTATGCCTGTAGATGAGAAGCTAAGAGTACTTGGTGCAAGTTCAGACCATACAATAGTTAATTTGACACATTCAGATAAAGATTATAAATTAGGTGATACGGTTAAGTTCAGACTTAGCTATGGTGCATTACTTGCAGCATTTACCAGTAAATATGTAGATAGAGTATATGAATAAATTTTGCTTAGAGGGTGTTGTATTTAATACAGCACCCTAATGCGTGGCGGAATCATCAAGAAAATGACAATAAAGGAGAGCGTGTTATGGAAAGATATAAAAGAGCAAAGGCTTTGGTGGATTTGGATGCGGTAGTCCACAATATTAAAGCTATAAGAGATAATGTACCCAAGGGGGTTAAACTTACAGGAGTTGTGAAGGCGGATGCGTACGGACACGGAGATGTGCCTGTAGCACTTGCATTGCAGGAGTACGTGGACTTTATTGCTGTTGCGACCGCAGCTGAAGCACGTAATTTATATTATCATAATATATACAAACCTATATTGATACTCGGTCCGGTACCGGAATTTGACTACGGTGATATAGTTAAATACGAAGTAAGAGCGACTGTATTTACCATGGAGCAGGCAAAGGCTATATCAAAAGAGGCTGTGGCACAGAACAGAAAAGCCTATGTACATATAGCGGTCGATACCGGAATGAACAGAATAGGCTGCAGATATGATGAAGAGGCTGCAAAAGAAGTAAAGGAAATATCAAAACTCGAGGGTATAGAGATCGAGGGAGTATTCAGCCACATGTATAAAGCGGATGCTCCTGACAGAGATTGTGCTTTGAAGCAGTTCGAAAGACTTGAAAAGTTCATAGAGCTTCTTAAGAAAGAGGGTATAGAGCCTAAGATAAGACATATCTCAAACTCAGCGGGTTCTGTAAGAAATATCGGTTCTTCACTTGATATGGTAAGAGCCGGAATAGTACTTTACGGAATCAAGCCGGATAATGATATGGATATGGAGGGTGTCGAGCTTAAGCAGGTCATGACTATAAAGTCTATGATCACTCATATAAAAGAAGTTGAAAGGGAGAGACCATAGGCTACGGTGCGACTTACACACTGCCCGAGAAGAAAAGAATAGCTACCATATCTTTCGGATACGGAGACGGATATCCGAGAACTTTAAGTAATAAGGGATATATACTTGTACGTGGTAAAAAGGCTCCTATAACCGGAAGAGTATGTATGGATCAGTTCATGGTTGATGTAAGCGATATACCACAGGCTCAGATAGGTGACGAAGTGACCATACTCGGAAGAGACGGTGATGAGGTTATTACAGCAGAGCTTTTAGGTGATTTAAGCATGAGATTCTCATACGAACTTTCCTGCGATTGGAGTAAGAGAATACCTAGGATTTACCTTAGAGACGGTAAGGTAGTTGGAGTAAAGGATTATACCATAAATCTGTATCAGGATTTTTTGAAGTAGAGCGTGGCGTAATCCCTTTATAATATTTAATTAAAATCAGAAAAAGTAGAGTAAAGCAGATTCTGTTTATTAGATATTTGTTATAATTTATTTATAAAGAGCTTATAATGTCGAATATTAGGCATACTCTAAATCAGTTTTACTGTTAAGATCTTGATTGTATTATATAAATGTGCACTGAGTAAAGTTGGGATAAGCCTACAGAGTTCTTATGTATTTGAGCATATAAATATTAAACGAACCGGATATTTAGTTAAAATCTCCGGTTCGTTGTTTTTTATAGCTTAATATTTAACCTTTAACTTCATAGGCTCTGCCATACTCTCTCATAGCTATAGCTTTGGCTTCATTTCCGTTTTTTGCAGTGATTATAACAGTCTTAATTTCCTGTTTGCCTGTCTTTAAGTGTGATCTGGTAATTTGTCATGCTCATGTTATAAACTCTCCTTTATTATTATTTATAATTTTTGTAAACCATTATATATATATATAGTCAATACTTTCTTAATAAAAAAATGATAAAATATTAAAGAACTGATTACAGTTCAGGTAGGGTCATTTATCTTCGTCAAAAAGACTAAAAAAATATTTCATTTTTTTATCTATAAATTAGACGAAGTTGAATTCCAGCGGTAGCCTGATAGATATACATGTATAATATACACCTGAACTGTAACAAAAAAACTAAATTACAAAGGTTGTTCTTATTCTAAAAAAATAATATTGATTTTTTTGAAAACTCGCCCTGTAGTTCTTTTTATTTGTATAAGACATAGATTTTTTTATATACCGTATGCTATACTTAAATTAAATATAGAATGTGTCTTATTACACCTATTGGGGATTATTAAAATAAATTGTTTACTCAATTTTAGGAGACTAACTATTAAAAGTCAAGCCTTAAAATGATATTTTTTGAATAAAGTACAGAAATGTATTTTAGATATATTGGAAACTTAGTTAGAGTTCCTTGAACCTTGAAAACTGCATGACAAAAAGAGCATCGTGATAGGTGCTCAAAAAGGAGTATTGAATTAGAAAGGTTTAAGCTGCTTTTATGTATTGCTGCTTTGTTTTTTCAAGATGATAAATCACTCGAACCAACTTTTTTACAGCGTGTGATATGGCAACATTGTAATGCTTACCTTCCGCTCGTTTTTTAGCAAGATAGGCTGCAAATGTTGGGTCCCAGTGGCAGACATACTTGGTGGCATTATACAGAGCGTATCGCAGGTATCTGGAGCCACGTTTTTCCATATGTGCGTAAGCACCATCCAGTTGTCCGGATTGATATGTTGATGGCGAAAAGCCGGCATAAGCTAAGATTTTATCGGGAGAATCAAATCGACTGAAATCACCAATCTCGGCAATGATCATGGCTCCCATGCGATAACTGATTCCAGGAATATTGAGAATCGGAGAGTTGATTTCATCCATGATGATTTTGATTTCATTTTCGATTTCGTCAATCTCGGAATCAAGTTCCTGAATCAACTTAATGGTGTGTTTCAGTTCAAGTGATTTCGCTGGCATATTTGAACTGATAGAAGCTCTTGCAGCATCTCTAAATGTGATTGCTGTTTCCTTGTCGTAGCGACCTTTTGAGGATTCAGAAAGTAGATTGGTAAGTCTGGTAAGGTGAGCATTGGCTACTTGTTTTGCACCGGGAAATTCAGAGAGCATTGCATAAATAGATGCCATATGAAGTTGAGGAACCAGCTTTTTCCAATTCAGGAAAAAAAGAATACAGACAAGTCTTGAAACGGAGGTTTTTCAGCTTGGCACGTTCTTTCACTTTGTCAAAAACGATAACGTGTTAATGACTTTAGCTCCTCGTTGTGGTAAAAATATGTCTGAGTAGGGACTTCAAGTTCACATCAGAAATAAGCATGGAAGCAATCGTGCGGGCATCTACTTTATCCGTTTTCGTCTGTCTAAGGCTTAGACTTTTTCTGTACAGATTTGTATGTAACGGATTGATAACATAGGTGGGCAAACCTTTATCAATGAGATATCCGAGGAGATTGTAACTGTAGTGTCCGGTGGCTTCCAGTCCTACTTTTACTTTTGTCACATCATTCATAACGGAAGCAATCTTTTGATGAAGTTCATTAAAACCATCTAAGTTGTTGGTGATGGTAAATGCTTTAAATAACACTTCTCCATCAGAGTTGGTGATAAAGCAATCATGCTTGTCCTTAGCAACATCAATTCCTACGTAAATCATAAAAAAACTCCTTTGAAATGTATTTGATACTGTTTTATAACCACAGATGCTCTTTGCGATTGTAACCTCGTTCTAAATAAACCGTCATGCGGTATCTAACTGATTAACAAATGAACAAAGAGACTGTGGTTGGAGCCTCCATTAAACCATCGAGTGGTAGGTGATTGAAACCAATCCACAGCATCTTATATATCATAGTCAAACCTGCAGAAGAGGTAAAGAAAAGGACTATGACTTAATAGTTAAAAGACCTTGGAGAGGGTCTCTAAAAACTACTACTATATAATACGAGGTGGGTTGATATGACGCTGTTCCAAAGAGATAGATAAAATCGGGAAATCGGTTTTGAAGAAGGTCTTAGAGAAGTATATGAAGAAAATGCAAAAATCATAAAACTTTATGATAAGGTAATGGATAAGCAGAAAATATCTTCTGAACTTAACCTGAGTTTGGAGATAGTTGAAAAAATAATCAGGTACTATGAAAGTGTTTAGAATTCATTTGTAGTAAATGAAGTTCATATTTTCTTTTTATGCTGTGTCTTAAAGTTGTAGGCAACTGTAAGATAGGAGGTATGCCGATGAATGATTTACCCAAAACTATTAAAGATTTGAACCTTGAAGATGATTTTTTATTTGCCAAGGTTATGGCAGACAATGAAATTTGCCGTAGGGTTTTAGAGCAGATATTAAATATTTCGATAAAGAAAGTGGTTTCACCAACAACTCAAAAGACTATAGATCTTTTACTGGATGGGAAGGGGAATACGCCTTGATTTATATGTTAATGATGATAAAGATACGGTCTATAATGTTGAAATGCAGCGAACAAAAAGGAAGGACTTGCCAAAGAGGGCAAGATACTATCAAGGTAACATAGATTTAGACCTAATAAGTGCCGGACGACCTTATGATGATTTAAGAAGGACCTATATAATATTTATATGTACCTTTGACTTTTTTAATCAAGGCAGACATATTTATACCTTTGAAAATATTTGTAAAGAAGATAATAAAATTAATCTTGGAGATGAAACCGTAAAAATTTTTTTAAATGCCAAAGGAGTGCTTGATGATGTAAGTTCGGATATTAAAGAATTTCTGCAATATATAGAAACTACTACTGCTGAATTTGCAGAAAGGGCAAGTAACAGTTTGATAAAAGACATACAAAAAAAGGTAGAAGAAGTCAAGGAAAATAAAGAGATGGAGGTGGAGTACATGACACTGTTCCAAAGAGATAGAGAAAACAGAGAACTTGGACTAAAAGAAGGAATTGAGCTTGGTCGAGAAGAGGGATATGAAAACAGCACAAAAATCCTGAAACTTCATAATAAGGGAGTTAATAAACAGGAAATATCCTTAAGACTTAACCTAAATTTAGATATAGTAGAAAAGATAATCAGAAACTACGAAAGCATTTAGAAAATAATGATTGATCGAGCTCTTTGAGCGAGGGATACTTATTGCGGCTGTGTGAATCAAAGTCTGTAAATTCCTATTTTCGGACTTCTATGATAAGTATTATTTTAAGGCGAATGCCATCATTTGGCATTCGTCCTTATTAATATAATAATCAAAAAATCAGACCCATGTCAAGGGCGTCGGTCGAAGACCGACGTTTATTTTATCCTTGACTTGTGGTCGATTTTTTGTTACTCGGGAAGACGCCCCGCATACATGATGCTCAATTCTCCATATATCTGTCCCCAGTTTCGTATGGTAGTTGTCCACTTCTTAGTAGCTTCAAATGTCGCCAGATACAAGGCTTTCAGCAGGGCTGTATCGCTTGGAAATACGCTTCTTTGGCGATTTAACTTTCTGTATGTGGAATTTAGGCTTTCAATGGCGTTGGTAGTATAAATAACCTTTCTTACATCCACAGAAAACTTGAAAATAGGGGTGATAGCGTCCCAGTTATCGTACCAGCGTTTCATAGAATTTGGATATTTTTGATGTCCATTTCTCTGTAACACGATCCAAAAGACTGACGTGCTTTCTCTTCATCCGAAGCCTGATAAATAGTTTTCAGGTCTGTTGCAAAAAGCTTTTCTATCCTTGTCAGGTACGTATTTGAGTGTGTTTCTTACCTGATGTACTATACACCTTTGATATTCTGTTTTTCGGAAAAAGCCGCAGAGATCGCTTCTTTTTATGCCTGTCAGTCCATCTGCACACAAAATGAGGATATCCTTTACACCTCGGTTCTTCAGTTCATTTAATACTGAAAGCCAGTATTTAGAGCTTTCAGTATCGCCTACTTGAATCGTAAGGACCTCTTTCTTTCCTTCTGTATTGATACCAAGAATGACATAAGCAGCTAGCTTTCGTATGATACCGTTGTCACGAACTGAGTAGTGGATCGCATCTATATAGAGGATCGGATAGATCTCATCCAAAGGTCGATTCTGCCAGTCTTCGATCTGTGGTAAAAGCTTATCTGTAACATCAGATATAAAACCTTCTGATGTTTCAAAACCGTAAATATCTTCGATAGTTTCTGAGATCTGACGAGTTGTCATACCCTTTGCATACATGGAGATGATCTTTTGATCAATGTCGGAAATATCTTTTTGACGTTTCTTTACTACTTGAGGTTCAAAGGTTGATTTTCTGTCTTGAGGAACCTCTATCTCCATAGAACCATAACGACTGTTTACTCTTTTTCGTTTATAACCATTGCGATAATCATCGCTATTATAACGCTCTGATTTTTCGTATCCAAGATGTTCATCCATCTCTGCTTCCATCATCTCTTTGATCGTTCCACCGAGAAGATCTTTTAGAGCGTCTTGAATGTCTTCTGCTGATTGAATATCGTATTCTTCCAAAAGTTGGTGAATGATGTTACGCTTTCCTTCTGTCATTTGTACTCTGTGCACCGGTTTCTTTTCTCTTGCCATAATAAAAGGCCTCCTTATGATAAAATATTTTATCATAGAAGACCTTTTTTAACATTATTTACAGAGAGATTTTCACAAGCTCCTTATTGCCCTTTAGGGCAATAAGATGTAAGATTAGATAAATTATCCGGAAACACTCCCTATTTCAATCATATCCGCAGTACTGTTAATAAAGTTTCGACTTTACTTATACAGACTGCACAACTCGTGTGCCCGCCTACTCCGTGGCGAGTTGCACTAGGGACATCCTCGTCTGTAAAGTTTGTAACTCACTTTATTAACAGTACTAACCGCTAAAAAGATTGAAATAGGGAGTGTTTCTTTAATCGCCAACCTGTAAGAAATAGCCGGATAAGGGGTTGTGGGAGGTGAATAGCTATTGTTTATGTTGCTAAATTTTAACCTTGCTTATGGTGTTTTTTTATAAGATTTCAACCGATTTCCGATTGGTTGCACCCTTCCTCCCCTCTCACCCTTATGTCGAGAGTAACTGTTTTTTTATAAGGTCTACAGTAGAGGATCGGACAGTCTGAAAAATAACTTCTGTAGGAAACATCCGCAGTGTCGGTACTTCTTTTATGCAAACGTCAGTGCAGCAGAAAAGTTAGTACCGCTACACGAGGACTTAAGCGCAAGCGGTTTCCGAAAAGAAGTTATTTTTCAGACAAACCATTCTCAACAACTTATTATTACACAAGTTATTCTCGACAAATCATTGTTTAGAGCTATTTATTCAACAAACACAGGAGTCTATATGGATGAATTTATTGAAAAATTAAAAAAAGAAATTATGTCTGACGAACAGAACCTTGAATTTACTAAACAGGGGCAAAAGCCTTTATTTCATATAGAGGACAACTCACGCATACTTATAGTAGGTCAGGCTCCGGGAGTAAAAGCTATGGAAAGCGGTAAATGTTGGGATGACCAGAGCGGTAAAAGACTTAGGGCTTGGATGGGTATAGATGAGGATATCTTTTATAACTCGGGTTTAATAGGTATAGTACCTATGGACTTTTATTATCCCGGCAAGGGTAAAAGCGGTGATTTGCCTCCAAGAAAGGGATTTGCAAAAAAGTGGCATGAGAGAATACTTTCGCATTATAAAAATATAAGTCTGAGTATACTGGTAGGAAGCTATGCACAGAATTATTATCTTGCGGGGCATAAAAAAAAGACCTTGACTGAAACCGTATCCGCTTATAAGGAATATTTGCCGAGTTTCTTTCCTATAGTACATCCTTCCCCCAGAAATATTATATGGCAGGCTAAAAACCCCTGGTTTGAGCAGGAGGTAGTGCCGGCACTTAAGAAAGAGGTGAAAAAAATTATAGGTTAACAGCTGTGTGTTATTAATAAAGTAGCGGATATATTTTTACTATCACCTGAAAAAGGTATATAATGAAAGGTAAACTATTGTAATGATCATTGATATTTAATTAATATCATAAATAGTAGAGTAATATCAATCCTCTTTATTATATACTTGTTACAACCTGTTAACAAAGTAGCAATAAGATCGGATTATCAGCAATACTATACACTATGTTGACTGCTGCAATTATTACAGTAGCAGTTGTTTTAGGAAAGGACAAAAGTATGTCAAAGGTAAATGATAGGAAAGTGGCAATTATAGGCTGCGGTTTTGTAGGTTCAAGTTCTGCCTTTGCTCTTATGCAAAGCGGACTTTTTTCAGAAATGGTGTTAATAGATGCGGATGTAAATAGGGCAGAGGGTGAGGCACTTGATATAAGTCACGGGCTTCCATTTGCAAAGCCTATGAAAATATATGCAGGAAGCTATGAGGATATAGCGGATGCAGCAATTGTTATAGTAACGGCAGGTGCAGGTCAAAAGCCCGGAGAGACAAGACTGGATCTGGTGAAGAAGAATGTGGAAATATTTAAATCAATCATACCTGAGATAGCAAAGCAGGATTTCAATGGAATACTTCTAATTGTTGCAAATCCGGTGGATATATTAACCTATGTTGCAGCCAAGTTAAGCAAACTTCCACAAGGTCGTGTGTTCGGCTCAGGTACGGTACTTGACTCTGCCAGACTTAAATATCTGCTTGGGGAGCATCTTGATGTAGATAACAGAAGCGTTCATGCTTTTATTATAGGAGAGCATGGAGACAGTGAGATGGCGGCATGGAGCAGTGCTAATGTATCAGGTATACCGCTTAACGACTTTTGTGAGATGAGGGGTTATTTTAAACATGAAGAGTCCATGAAAAAAATATTGGAAGAGGTCAAAAACAGTGCCTATGAAATAATAGAGAAAAAGCATGCAACTTATTACGGAATCGCAATGTCTGTAAGGCGTATCTGTGAAGCTATAATAAGGGATGAGAAGTCAATACTGCCGGTATCATCCATACAAAAAGGTGAATATGGCATAGAGAATGTAGCTCTCAGCATTCCGGCTATAGTAGGAAGAGAAGGGGTTGAAAAGGTTGTTCCTATTAAGCTAAGTGATACTGAAAAAGAAGAGCTTATAAAGTCTGCCAACACACTTAAGAATGTTTTGGATACGGTAGAATTCTAAAATATAAAAATAAATATAAAAAGCATCTTCTTGTGTAGATTACACTGCCCGAGTTATTAGACAGTAAGACTGATTTGGGACAGGACGCTAACTATACTAAAGAGGATGCTTTTTATAAGTAATGCACCAACCGGCTTTAATGTAACAATATAAATGTGCGAAACCTTGCATTGACATATAAAGGTGATAAAATATATCCCATATAAAGTATGATTTTAAGGGGGAAGCAAATTGAACGAGAGAGTTAAAAGACAGACATCGGAAACGATTGAATTAGGAATATTTTTGGCACTTGCAGGCGGATTTATGGATGCCTACTCTTACCTGTGCAGAGGTAAGGTATTCGCAAATGCTCAAACCGGAAATATGCTCTTACTGGGTATAAAACTTACAGAAGGAGATATAAAATCGGCTTTTAAATACATAATGCCTGTGCTTGCATTTACATTTGGAATATTTATATCCGACACAGTAAGATATATAATAAACAAAGGATTTTCCGACAATAAAAAACTTTTACACTGGAGGCAGTATACTCTGCTTATAGAAATATCTCTGCTTTTAAGTGTGTGCTTTATCCCACAAGAATACAATATAGTAGCCAACTCCATAACCTCTATGGCTTGCGGTATGCAGGTGGAAAGCTTCAGGAAAATACATGGCAACGGAATAGCTACCACCATGTGCATAGGGAACTTAAGAAGCGGAACGGAGAACCTATATAGTTTCTTTAAAGAAAAAAGCAAAACACATCTTATAAAGGCGGGACTTTATTATTTTATAATACTTGCTTTATAATAGGGGCTGTGCTTGGAAATATTTGCATAGATATATTCAAGGAAAAGGCGATGGCAATCTGTGTGCTCTTTCTTTTTGCCGGTTTTATGATGATGTTTAAAAAAGAGTGGGGCAAGTAGGGGATTATTTGACAGATCAATATAGAAATAGTTATAAATAATAAAGATAGAGGCACTGGAGTAATGTATCATTGACTTTTAATTAATATCAGAAATAGTAAGATAGATCTCAAAGTACTTTATTATAGATTTGTTATAATCTATAATAAAGTAATAATAAGGTTAAAAATTAATCATTCTATACACTAGTATAACTTAAGCTAATTAGCAATCTAATTCAAATCGGCGTATGAGCACCAATGGAAAATGTTTGCTTTAAGGGCTTTCTATCTCGGATCATTCAGTCATAAAAAGCTCACTCTTTTTAATGACCAAGAAGCGTATAAACAATTTAATACCGGCAAATGCCAGTGCCAAGCCGAGTCCGGTATAAAATACGGCAATAAACCTTAGCGGCAGAAACTGCCTTAAAACAATGCCAACAGTTATCATACATGATGTTAAGATATACGATTTTTTATCAAAAAATTTTAGTATAAACTCCTTTTTTTGATATTGCATAATGCGTTTTTCATGCTTATTTACGATTTTTAAAAATATCACAAATAAAAATATAAAAAAAACCAGGGCGGATAAAATAATACTAAGAGGACTTATATATAATGTGTAATTTGTAAAACCTATTCTAAAAACATTAAAACCTGCAATAATCCACACTATACCGCAAATTAGAAGCAGATAAACCTTATTTACTGTCATTTGGAACTCCATTCATATAGTAAGAATAACCGATCAACACTATCCAAACATAAGCCACGGTTTTAGGTATCATCAGCAAGCCGAAATTTTCATTGATACCTGAAAATAATGCTCATGTACGGTAAGGAAGCAAGCAACCGAAAACAAGAGATAGACCGCCAGCACTACACTATTCCGAACCAAAGACCAAAAGATAAGCATTGTGGGAAAATCTAAACTTTTGGATTTTCCTACAATGCCGACTACGGCGGAATCCCTCCCACTCCTTATATCTTTCTTTCCGTATACATTGAATTTGTATTTAGTAAATGCTATAATGTCCCTATTCAAATTATAAATGTGTTGAATTAGTTACATGTACATATTTTTTGTGCCGGAGGAAGTGAAATGAAACAAAAAATTTATCTCATTACAGGCTTAATGGCTTCTGGAAAATCTACAGTTTCCGATTTACTGGCAAAATCAATAGAAAAATGCGTCCATCTTCGTGGTGATGTGTTCCGAAAAATGATTATTTCAGGCAGAGAAAATATGTCAGCTACCCCATCAGCGGAAGCAGTCCGCCAGCTGTACCTTCGATACAAATTGACTGCTGATGCGGCAAGGTCATACTTTGACAACGGCTTTTCTGTAGTGATCCAAGATAACTACTACGGTGATGAATTAAACCGAATGATAAATTATCTGCATAAATACCCTGTTGAGGTTGTCGTTCTTTGTCCAGATGTGGAAACAATAAAAGAAAGGGAACGATACAGGGAGAAAACAGGCTATTCCGGCTTTACGGTTGAAACCTTATACGATACATTTATGCAGACAACACCACGGATCGGCTTTTGGCTGGACAATTCCAATCAAACACCACAGCAGACAGCAGAAACCATTCTGAACACCAGGAAGCCGGTATGATTGTTACATATAAGGGGAAGAAAAATTTCTTTTAAGTACTTTCTTTCCTAAAACTGATGTGATATAATAGCTTCATTCCAGAAAAGGAGTAAAAAATATGCGGCAAGGTATTCTTAAATAAAACTATAATCAAATAGTGGGAACAAAGAATTATGATAGCTCCTTTTGTGGGGGCTTGGTTTTTTGTACCCAATTTAAGAATACTTTTGCCTTATCAATTTTGACATATTCAAAAAACAGCAATCACAAATAGGTGTATGCTGTATATGTGTATGTCCGCAAATTAGAATCCCCAGTGGTAAAAGTATTTTACTGCTGGGGATTTTTATGCCCTTTGGGGCTGTAAAGGGAGGACAATCACATGAAAATAATCAATATCGGCATTCTGGCCCATGTAGACGCAGGAAAAACTACATTGACAGAAAGTCTGCTATACACCAGTGGAGCGATTGCGGAACAGGGAAACGTGGATAAAGGGACCACAAGAACAGACACTATGATTTTGGAACGGCAACGGGGAATTACCATTCAGACAGCGGTTACTTCTTTTTATTGGAATGATTATAAAATCAATATCGTGGACACTCCCGGTCATATGGATTTTTTAACCGAAGCATACCGCTCTTTATCTGTCCTTGACGGAGCTGTTTTAGTCATTTCAGCAAAAGACGGCGTACAGGCACAAACCCGTATATTATTCCATGCGCTTCAGAAAATGGACATTCCGACAATTATCTTTATAAATAAGATAGACCAAAATGGGATCGACCTGCAGTGTGTTTACCAAAGCATTAAAGATAAACTTACCAGTGATATGATTGTCATGCAGGAGGTTTCCCTGTCGCCAAAGATAACCATGACCGATATTTCTGATTTAGACAAATGGGATATGATTATTTCCGGAAGCGATGAACTATTAGAACGATATGTTGCAGAGGATTCTTTGGATATACAGGAATTACAATATGAAAAGTGCAAAAGAACCAGATGCTGCTCTTTGTTTCCTGTTTATCATGGGAGTGCAAAAGACAATTTAGGAACAGAAAAACTGATTGAAGCGATTATAGAAACTTTCATTACAGAAACGGACGATATTCAGTCTGAATTATGTGGATATGTTTTTAAGGTTGAGTATACAGAGCGGAAAAAACGGCTTTCTTATTTACGCCTGTATCATGGGACGCTCCATTTACGGGATACCCTGCTGCTGTCAAAAAAGGAAAAAATAAAGATTACAGAAATGTGTATTCCGTCAAATGGTGAAATCGTCCCGGCTGACCATGCCTGTCCGGGAGAAATTGTTATTTTAGCTGATGATACTTTGAAACTGAACGATATCCTGGGAAATGAAAAACTCCTGCCTCACAAAACACGGATTGATAATCCCATGCCATTACTTCGGACAACGGTAGAGCCGCAAAAGCCGGAGCAAAGGGAAGCCCTGTTAAATGCCCTCGCAGAGATTGCTGATACAGACCCTCTTTTGCATTTTGACATTGATACTGTTACCCATGAGATTATGTTATCTTTTTTGGGAAAAGTACAGTTAGAAGTTATTTGTTCGCTATTAGAAGAAAAATATCATGTGGGCGTGGCTATGAAAGAGCCTTCGGTTATTTATCTGGAAAGACCGCAAAAAAAAGCGAGCTGCACGATTCATATTGAAGTGCCGCCGAATCCGTTTTGGGCATCTATTGGTTTGACTGTAACACCGCTTCCTGTTGGAAGCGGAACACAATATAAAAGCGAGGTATCTCTCGGCTATTTAAACCAAAGTTTTCAAAATGCCGTCATGGAGGGTGTGCGTTATGGAATGGAGCAGGGCTTATATGGCTGGGGAGTGACAGACTGCCAAATTTGTTTTGATTATGGAGTTTATTACAGCCCGGTCAGCACCCCCGCTGATTTTCGTTTTCTTGCGCCTGTCGTGTTGGAGCAGGCATTGAAAAAAGCAGGGACACAACTGTTGGAACCATACCTTTCCTTTACCCTTTTTGCACCGCAGGAATATCTTTCACGGGCTTATAATGATGCACCAAAGTATTGCGCAATCATTGAATCAACCAGACTTGAAAAAGATGAAGTTATTTTTAAGGGTGAAATCCCTGCCCGTTGTATCGGTGAATATAGGAATGATCTGAATTTTTATACAAATGGAAGAAGTGTCTGCATTACAGAATTAAAAGGGTATCAGGAAACTTCCGGCGAGCCTGTATTTCAGCCACGCCGCCCGAACAGCCGTTTAGACAAGATCCGGCATATGTTTCAGAAGATAATGTAACGTCTTGCGCAATGCAAGCGTTCATTGCTGGCTATTCCGAAATATCATTGATAAAATCAGCATCAGAGAGGAGGAACCATTTTGAACCAGAAACAGACGGATATTACAACAGGAAAGCAAATACGTCATCTGCGAACACAATCGGGAATGACACAGGAAGAACTGGCTGGGGAATTGAATGTTACCCGGCAGGCGCTATCGAATTGGGAGAGAGATGTTAATGAACCCGATTTAAATACGTTGAAAAAAATTTGTTTTCTTTTTGGAGTCCACATGGACGATTTTGCGAAGGAGGTAATAACAAAAATGGAAACATGTGAAAAAAAAGAGAAACGACAATTTAATAAGTATGATATGGCAATTGGACTTTTTTATGGTGTCGGGATATTTCTTGGCATTGGTATTTTTCTTTGTTGGCGGTTTTATGACAATGTCGGGTGCAGGGTGGGGAGCATCACTATTTGGCGGTGGCTGTTTTTCTCTTGTATTTGGCTTGATATGCCATGCAGTTATTACATTGAGAAGAAATGACAAATGATGACATATCCTGCTTTCTAGACTTTTCGGTCATATCGCGTAAAAAAGCCGCTGCTTTTGGCTTTCCAATAGCGGCGGCAAAGGGAAATATCCTTTGAATACCTTACAGAAGAAAAGTTTTGCAGCATTATAAAAATAAAAGCCTATACCATTTTGGAAAGAAAAGATACATAATAGTCAAGACGGCAACAATCAGAAGTTATGGAGGGTAACAATGGAATATAGTAAGGAAGATTTAATGGAAGCAAAAAGGCAAATTTTGGGAGTGGGAGAGAACATGGGAACAGAGGAAAGTAAAAAAATCTGGGAGAAAAACGCACAATTTTGGGATAATGCAATGGGTGACAAATCTAATGAATTTCACAGAGAGGTAGTGCGTCCCAAAGTAACGGAACTTCTATCTCCTAATCCTGCGGATTACATTTTTGGATATTGCGTGTGGCAATGGAAATTATTCTTCGTATCTTGCACAAAGAGGCGCTTCGATTGTCGCTTTTGATTACAGCAAAAAAATGATAGAATTGGCTAAAAGACGGCAATCACAATATGCAAAACAAATTGAATTTTGTGTAGCGGATGCGACCAATAGAGAAAGTATATTAGAATTAAAAAAAGAAATCGAGCCTTTACGAAAGCAGTTTCTAATATGGCAATTATGGATATTACGGATATTGAACCACTTCTTATGGCTGTTTATGAACTGTTGGAGGAAAGCGGAATTTTTTTGTCTTTGCAACGCAACACCCTTTGTTTTATCACGTTGACTGAAAAAAATATGACACCGCACAGTTACTATGGTATAGCGATTGAAGGGCAACCGGAGGAGCAGATTTATTATCATCGTTCCATACAAGATATTTTTAACCTTTGTTTTAGAGCTGGATTTGTCATTGATGGATTTTATGAAGAATGTTTCAAAAACAACAAAGAAATTCCTATGGTAATGATAGTAAGGCTTAAAAAGGTAAAACGTGATAGCTTAAAATAAATTCAAGTTTGCCGGATAAATAGCAAACCTGGGCTGAGCCAGTCAACGGTCAAGATGAACGGGCTTCGCCCGCCGTTGACAGCCCCGCCCGGTTTTGCAGTTAGGCAGTCAAGGAGCGACAGCCTAAAGTGCTGCCGCCCCTTACTATCATAAAAAGCAACTACTAACCAGCCACAGCCCTTTTGGGAGGAAAGGGGGATTTTCCATGACCTGTACAGAAGAATATCGGGAACATATCGAGTACACTTTCCATGCCTTTTGCAAAGTCGTTATCCGAAATGCAACGATCAACGCAGCGAGGACACGGAGCAGGAAGCACAAAAGAGAAATATCCCTTGAATACCTCACAGACGAAAAGCACTACCCTTTAGGCACGACAGATGAATATTTCCAAGCCCCGGAGCCGGACGAGGAATACATACTTACCCTTTGCGGCGATACGGTCATTTTCAGCAGCGGCTTACTTGCGGAAGCCCTGTCACGGCTGGACGAACGGGAGCGGGAAATGATTTACCTGTCCTTTTTCAAGCGTATTCCACAGCACGAAATTGGCAGACAGTACGGGCGCAGCCGCAGCACAGCGGGCTACCATATCCGAAAAGTCCTACGGCAGCTCCAAGCGGAAATGGAGGGAATGGCATATGAGAAATAATAGGCTTCTCCCCTATGAAACAATCGTCCAAGCCACCAGCGGGGAGCCGGAAGCGGTGGGAACTGTATTGCAGTATTACCGCCGCCGCATACAATGTGCCGCCCGTGTGAATGGACGGGTAGACCAAGATACAGAGGACTACATCACCCAGACGCTTCTCACAGCTATTTTCAAGTTCCGCTTTGGGAGATAGCCCTACCGCCTACAACTGAATAACCGCCGCTTCGCCGGCAACCAGAAAGCAGTAAATCTATTCAACAGATTTGCTGCTTTTTTTCGTTCCTGTTTGGCATTTTTGAAAATCCCCAGTATGAAAAAACAAAAGGGAAAATTGCCGCCGCAGTTGGCAAAATCCCTTACTTATCCGTGGAGGGTATCAAAGAAAAAAATACTGCCATTGTCCGCCTTTTTCGGCTTGCGTGGTGTTGTAGGGAATAAGGGGAAATTCTAAAAATCTCCGTCCATTTTGCTTTGCGTGGTGTTGTAGGTAGTGAAAGGAAAATTTTCAAGATATGCCGGAATAGCGGGTAGCAAAGCCCTTTTGAAACGTCTTGTTAGCGGAAAGTACGGAAGCCGGGGAACGCCGGAGTTTTTCAGAGCAAGATTCTACCGCAGTACCAAAATTCGCTTATCGCTCATTTTGCCCCTGCGGGAATCTTGTTGGGGAGTGCCTTCCCCAAACCCTGCTTATGCGGCTTACGCCGCTGGAAAATCCCTCAAAATAATTTTTCGGATTTTTCAAAAACAGTTCCGCTTTACACCCTGTTTTTCTCCTATTAGTGAGAGGACACCACGCACAGCCGAAGGAGGTTTTACCATGCGAAAACGATATAACACGCCGCACCGCAGCCGGGTAGTCAAGACACGCATGACCGAGGAAGAATACGCCGAGTTTGCGGAAAGGCTTTCTGCTTACAACATGAGCCAAGCCGAGTTTATCCGGCAAGCCATAACCGGGGCAGCCATACGCCCCATCATAACCGTTTCCCCCGTCAATGACGAGTTGCTTGCCGCTGTCGGGAAGCTGACCGCCGAATACGGCAGGATCGGCGGCAACTTAAACCAGATAGCCCGGACGCTGAACGAGTGGCACAGCCCCTACCCGCAGCTTGCCGGGGAGGTACGGGCGGCGGTTTCCGACCTTGCTGCCCTAAAGTTTGAAGTCTTGCAGAAAGTGGGTGACGCTGTTGGCAACATTCAAACATATCAGCTCTAAAAATGCGGACTATGGCGCAGCGGAAGCCTATCTCACATTTGAGCATGACGAGTTTACCATGAAGCCCACCCTTGATGAAAACGGGCGGCTGATACCGAGGGAGGATTACCGCATTTCTTCCCTCAACTGTGGGGGGCGAGGATTTCGCTGTTGCCTGTATGCGGGCTAATCTCCGCTATGAGAAAAACCAAAAACGGGAAGATGTGAAAAGCCACCACTATATCATCAGCTTTGACCCACGGGACGGGACAGACAACGGCTTGACCGTAGACCGGGCGCAGGAGCTGGGCGAGCAGTTCTGTAAAGAGCATTTCCCCGGACACCAAGCCTTAGTCTGCACCCACCCGGACGGGCATAACCACAGCGGCAATATCCATGTGCATATCGTCATCAACTCCCTGCGGATTTATGAAGTCCCGCTTCTGCCCTACATGGACAGACCAGCCGACACACGGGAGGGCTGCAAGCACCGCTGCACCAACGCCGCTATGGAATATTTCAAGAGTGAAGTCATGGAGATGTGCCACCGGGAGGGGCTTTACCAAATCGACCTCCTAAGCGGCAGCAAGGAACGGATAACCGAACGGGAATACTGGGCGGCAAAGAAAGGACAGCTTGCCCTTGATAAAGAGAACGCTGTCAGAGAAGCCGCAGGACAGCCGACCAAGCCCACCAAGTTTGAAACGGACAAGGCGAAGCTGCGCCGGACGATACGGCAGGCACTTTCCCAAGCTGGCAGCTTTGACGAATTTTTCTTCCCTTTTTGCTGCGGGAGGGTGTGACCGTCAAGGAGAGCCGGGGGCGGCTTTCCCTACCTCACGCCGGACAGGACAAAGCCTATCACAGCCCGGAAGCTGGGGGACGATTTTGACAAGGCTGCTGTCCTTGTCCTGCTTACGCAGAACGCCCACAGAGCCGCCGAACAGAGCAAAGCCATACTCGAATACCCTGCCGCGGTTAAAAAGCTGTCACAAGGGGAAAAAAACCACAAAAACCACCCCGGCAGACAACACCTTGCAGCGCATGGTTGACCGGGAAGCCAAGCGAGCCGAGGGCAAGGGCGTGGGCTATGACCGCTGGGCGGCAAAGCACAACCTAAAGCAAATGGCAGCTACCGTTACCGCCTATCAGCAGTACGGCTTTTCTTCCCCGGAGGAACTGGACGAAGCCTGTTCTGCCGCCTATACCGCCATGCGGGAAAAGCCTTACAGAGCTGAAGCAGATGGAAAAAGACGCTGAACGGGAAAAAAGGAGCTGCAACGGCAGGGTGCTTGCCTATTCCAAGACCCGCCCTGTCCGGGACGGGCTGAAACAGCAGAAAAACGCCAAAGCAAAAGCAGCCTACCGTCAGAAGTACGAAAGCGACTTTATCATAGCAGACGCAGCCGCCCGCTATTTCAGGGAAAACGGCATTTCCAAGCTGCCGAGCTATAAAGCCCTGCAAGCAGAGATTGAAACCCTTATCCAAGAGAAAAACAGCGGCTACAACGATTACCGGGCAAAACGGGAGGAATACCGCCGCTTACAGACTGTCAAGGGCAATATCGACCAGATTTTACACCGGGAGCGCAAGCCTGTGAAAAGGCAGGAACAGGAACGATAAAAACCGCCCCAAAATGTACCCGAACCTATACAGAACAAGGGGGCTGCCCCGTACCCTATCCGCAAATACCAAAGGATTTTTTAACGGGCTTATAGGGCAGAAAAAACCCGAAAATGATACCGAGATGATACAGAATTACCGCCGATACCGCCACACCAGCGGAAACGGCAGAAAGGAGCGCACCCATGCCAAGAATGAGCAAGAAACGGCGGCTGGAATGGTCTTTTTTCCTGCGGCAAGTGAAAGTCGGGAATTCCACCTGCGATCGTATCACATACAATGACCTCTGCCGGGGCTGTACCCATAGCTGCAAGCAGAGCTTCCGGGCGGTTATCATACTCTGCCCCCACTACTACTCCAAACGCCGGAAAAAGGAGGACAGGGACAATGGCAGATAACCGCAAGTATTACTACCTCAAGCTGAAAGAGAACTTTTTTGACAGCGACTCCATTGTGCTGCTGGAAGATATGAAAGACGGGATTTTATACTCCAATATCCTCTTGAAGCTGTACTTAAAATCGCTGAAAAACGGCGGGAAATTGCAGCTTGACGAGCATATCCCCTACACAGCGCAGATGATAGCGACACTGACCCGCCACCAGATAGGGACGGTTGAGAGGGCTTTAGAGATTTTCCGGCAGTTGGGGCTTGTGGAGCAGCTTGACAGCGGGGCTTTCTATATGACCGACATTGAGCTGATGATAGGACAGTCCTCTACCGAAGCCGAGCGGAAACGGGCTGCAAGACTGGAAAACAAGGCACTTTTACCGCCCCGGACAAAAGGCGGACATTTGTCCGACATTCGTCCACCAGAGATAGAGATAGAGTTAGAGAAAGAGATAGAGATAGAAAAAGAGAGAGAGGGAGAAACGGGACACCCCGCCCCCGCCGCTTATGGCAGATACAACAATGTGATACTGACCGATACAGAGCTTTCCGGGCTAAAAACAGAGTTGCCCGACAAGTGGGAGTATTATATTGACCGGCTTTCCTGCCATATCGCTTCCACCGGGAAACAGTACCACAGCCATGCAGCCACCATTTACAAGTGGGCGCAGGAGGACGCTGCCAAAGGCAAGGCTGCCCCGAAACAGGGCATACCCGATTATTCATGCAAGGAGGGCGAGAGCTTATGAAAAACGGAATTGAAGCTATGATTACGGACATTACAGCCACTACCGCCGAAGCGGAGGACTACACAGGCGAGGACGGGCTTTTATACTGCGGTAAGTGCCATACGCCCAAAGAAGCCTATTTTGCAGAGGGAAAGACTTGTTTCGGGCGTGACCGCCACCCGGCAGAGTGCGACTGCCAGCGGGCAGCCCGTGAAAAGCAGCAAGCCGCCGAAAGCCGACAGAAGCACCTTGAAAAAGTGGAGGACTTGAAACGCCGGGGCTTTACCGACCCTGCTATGCGGAACTGGACATTTGAGCATGACAACGGCAGAAACCCGCAGACCGAAACCGCCCGCTTTTATGTGGAGAGCTGGGGAAACCATGCAGGCTGAAAAATATCGGCTACCTGTTTTGGGGGCGGCGTGGGGACGGGAAAAAAAGCTACCTTGCCGCCTGTATCGCCAACGCCCTTATGGAAAAAAAGAGGTTGCCGTCTGCATGACAAACTTTGCAACGATACTGGGTGACCTTGCCGCCAGCTTTGAGGGCAGGAACGAATATATTTCCCGCCTTTGCAGCTACCCTCTGCTGATACTTGATGATTTCGGTATGGAGCGAGGAACAGAATACGGGCTGGAACAGGTTTACAGCGTGATTGACAGCCGTTACCGAAGCGGCAAGCCGCTGATCGCCACGACCAACCTCACGCTGGAGGAATTGCAGCACCCGCAGGACACGCCCCACGCCCGTATCTATGACAGGCTGACTTCCATGTGCGCCCCGTCCGCTTCACGGGCAGCAACTTCCGAAAGGAAACCGCACAGGAAAAAGCTGGAACGCTTAAAGCAACTGATGAAGCAGCGAAAGGAGAGCCTATGACAGAAACGAAACAGACAAGCACCACCAAAACAGACCGCCGCCCGGACTGTGTGACGGAAATCCGCATGGGCAACTCCGTCCTTACCGTTTCCGGCTTCTTCAAGCAGGGGCGCAACCGACACCGCAGCCGACAAGATGATGAAAGTGCTGGAAGCGGAAGCTGCTACACAAAAAAACGGCGATTTGACCGACCATAAAGAAGCAGATTTGACGCTTTTTGCCGCTATACAGACAGCCGCCCCATGTGGTACAATCAAGGTACGGAATAGTGGGGCTGGCTGTCGGAAACGGAGGATTTTATGTTAAGACAGACCAACCAACAACCAATTACCGCCCTTTACCCAAGACTATCCCATGAGGACGAGCTGCAAGGCGAAAAGCAATTCCATTTCCAATCAGAAGCGTATCCTTGAAACCTATGCAAAAGCAGAACGGCTTTTTCCAATCTGCGCTGGTACACGGACGACGGTTATTCTGGTGCGAACTTTCAAAGACCCGGTTTTTCAAGCCATGCTTGCGGACATTGAAGCCGGAAAAGTCGGGACAGTTATCGTAAAGGATATGTCGAGGTTAGGGCGAAACTACCTGCAAGTGGGAATGTACACGGAAATGATTTTCCCACAGAAAGGTGTCCGCTTCATCGCTATCAATGACGGAGTGGACAGCGCACAGGGCGACAATGACTTTGCCCCGCTGCGGAATATCTTTAACGAATGGCTGGTGAGAGATACGAGCAAGAAAATCAAAGCAGTAAAACGCTCAAAAGGCATGAATGGCAAGCCCATCACAAGCAAGCCTGTGTATGGCTACCTCATGGACGAGGATGAAAATTTCATTATTGACGAGGAAGCTGCACCCGTAGTCAAGCAGATATACAACCTCTGTCTTGCCGGGAATGGTCCGACCAAGATAGCCCGTATGCTCACAGAGCAGCAAATCCCCACGCCGGGAACGCTTGAATACCGCAGGACGGGCAGCACCCGCCGCTACCACCCCGGCTATGAGTGCAAGTGGGCGACCAATACCGTAGTGCATATCCTTGAAAACCGGGAATACACAGGCTGTCTGGTAAATTTCAAGACAGAAAAAAACTTTCTTACAAAGTCAAGCACAGTGTAGAAAATCCCCCGGAAAAGCAAGTGATTTTCGAGAACCACCACGAGCCTATCATAGACACCCAAACATGGGAACGGGTGCAGGAGCTTCGCAAACAGCGCAAACGCCCAAACCGCTATGATGAAGTGGGTTTGTTCTCCGGCATACTGTTCTGTGCGGACTGCGGCAGCGTGATGTATCAGCAGCGATACCAGACGGACAAGCGCAAGCAGGACTGTTATATCTGCGGCAACTACAAGAAACGCACCCATGACTGTACGGCGCACTTTATCCGCACCGACCTCTTGACCGCTGGTGTACTCTCCAATCTGCGGAAAGTGACCAGCTATGCGGCAAAGCATGAAGCCCGGTTTATGAAACTCTTGATTGAGCAGAACGAGGACGGGGGGCAAACGCAGGAACGCCGCCAAGAAAAAGGAACTGGAAGCCTCCGAGAAACGCATAGCCGAGTTATCCGCTATCTTCAAGCGGCTGTATGAGGACAGCGTGACCGGGCGCATATCAGACGAGCGTTTCACAGAGCTGTCGGCAGACTATGAAGCAGAGCAACGGGAGCTGAAAGAAAGAGCCGCTGCTATTCAAGCGGAGCTTTCCAAAGCACAGGAAGCCACCGTGAACGCAGAAAAAGTTTATGAATGTTGTCCGGCGGCATACCAGCTTTGAAGAACTTACCCCTACTCTGCTGCGGGAGTTTGTAGAGAAAATCGTTGTGCATGAGTGCAGCTATGACGAGAACAAGACCCGCAGACAGGACATTGAGATTTATTATTCTTTTGTTGGCAAGGTGGACTTGCCCGAATAACCGCCCGACCTATCCGACACAATGCGCAAGTGCCGGATAGGAACGGCAAAAT